>Ga0100380_10003640_pt1 | contig 16295 bp, 18 predicted proteins | sample CryGeymeta201504_FD_80417 | JGI IMG/M metagenome (GOLD analysis project Ga0100380, IMG submission 80417) | Groundwater microbial communities from Crystal Geyser aquifers in Utah, USA - Crystal Geyser metaG 2015-04 | ecosystem: Environmental > Aquatic > Deep subsurface > Groundwater | place... | reverse complement strand
GACCGTACCTAAGTCATAGTGTCAGACAGCATCTAGACAAAGTTCGACGCATGGCTAGTCAATTTCTTTTAGACTAATGTCCATTGACCGGACAGAGTGCGTCAAGGCTCCAACCGAAATAAAGTTCACTCCGGTTTCTGCATATTTCCGAATTGTCTGCTCGGTTATACCTCCTGAAGCTTCTGTTTCAACTTGTCCATTAATAAGGTCCACGGCTTCTTTCATTGCCTCAACACTGAAATTATCAAGCATGATGCGGTCAACCTTTCCTGTTGCAAGGGCTTCCTTCACTTCTTCTAGGTTTCTTGTTTCTACCTCAATTTTGAGGTGTAGTTCTTTCTCATTCAAATAGGCCACTGTATTATTCACTGCTTTGGTAATTCCGCCAGCATAATCATTGTGGTTGTCTTTGAGCATGATCATATCATACAGGCCAATGCGGTGATTTGAACCTCCACCCATTTTCACAGCCCACTTTTCGAGCAAGCGCAACCCAGGCGTCGTTTTGCGGGTATCGAGCAAAACACAACCTGTCCCTTCAATCAATTTCTTCATTTCAGCAGTGCGTGTGGCAATTCCACTCAGTCGTTGAATCAAGTTCAACACTAAACGTTCCGCCCGAAGAATAGCATGTACTGACCCCGAAACAGTAAGGCCGATATCTCCTTTTTTTACCTCCATCCCATCATGTAAAAAGAGGGTAACGTCAATTGAGGGGTCGGTAAGGTGGAAGATTATTTTCGACAATTCAAGACCGGCGATAATTCCATCGTCCTTGATGATCATCTGTGCCTTTCCCTGTGTTCCTTCTGGAATACTGGCCAAGGAGGAATGGTCACCATCTCCGATATCCTCATTTAATGCGCGAAGAATAAAATCGTGTATCTCGGTATTTTGAAAAAGGGCTGCGTCTATCACACTGCAAATATCACGAATTTTCGAACTTCAGCTCGCGAATCCGCATATTCTCTGCATTGCCGTCCATAAAAATCGTTAGCCGGTAGCTTGTTCCATCTTTGGATACATAGTTTGCTACCACAAAACTTTGTCCTCCCTCTGGGCCTCTATGCTTAATACTTACCGCGCTTGCTGGATGCTCTTTTAGAAAATCAGATAGCGCACCTTTAAGCGCTGGGCCCTTGCCCTGATGCATCGTGCCGTCGGGCAGTTCCAGCTCTACTTTCTGTGAAAAATAACTTTCTAGCTTTTGTATGTTGCCAGACTCAAGTGCCTTAACAACCTCATCAAAGACATCTGCACGAGTGGGTTGCGCTATCAGAAAGAATAGCAGCAACACGATGCTTGTTTTTAGTGTTTTCATTCGGATTTAGTAGTTGGTTAAGTGTAAATTTAGCGAATTATAACTTAATCGACGATGGCAAATTCTTCCCTATATGTTTTAAGTGCTCAAAACAGCCTAATCAACGAGTTCATGCGCGATCTACGCGATGAAGACATTCAAAAAGACCGCTTACGTTTTCGAAAAAACATCCAACGCATAGGAGAAATTCTCGCTTATGAAATCAGTAAAACCCTCACCTTTAAGGCGGCTTCCGTGAAAAGCTCCTTGGGAAATAAGGAAACTGCTCTTTTCGACGAACAACCTGTCATCTGTTCTGTGCTTCGTGCTGGAATTCCTTTTCAATTAGGCCTCTTGGAGTTTTTCGACCGGTCGGATGCCGCTTTTATTTCTGCCTACCGCAAACATGTTTCAGATACCGATTTTGAAATTATTGTCCAATACATGGCTACCCCAAACTTGGAGGGCCGAACACTTATTTTGGCAGACCCAATGCTGGCAACAGGAAGAAGCTTGGTGGCTACTTACCACGCACTTCTAAAAAATGGCACACCAAAACGATTGATTATTGCCGGCTTAATCGGCTGTGACGAAGGTTTGGCTTTTGTTCAAAAAGAATTACCTCAGGCAGATATCTTCCTTGCCGATTGTGATGCGGAACTGAATGAGCATTCTTATATTGTTCCTGGTCTTGGTGATGCGGGCGATTTAGCCTTCGGTGAAAAGTTGTAAGCCTATCTTTGCACCGTGAAAGAACGTATCCGACATCTTTTTTTTGACCTCGACCATACCCTTTGGGACTTTGAAACCAATTCCAATGAAACCCTAGCGGAGTTGTTTGAGGAGCACCAACTCGAACGGTTTGGTTTATTTAATTTCCAAGGTTTTATGGATGTATATGTTGGGGTAAACCGTGGTCTTTGGGACGAATACAACCGAGGGCTCGTCACAAAAGATGGGCTAAGGGAACGCCGTTTTCGAGAAACATTCGATAAGCTTGGCCTTGAAAACCCCCATCACCCATTGCATTTTTCCGATCAATACATCTCTCGATGTACCGAGAAGCCGGCAGTATTTCCTAAGGCACACGAGGTACTCTCCACCCTTAAGTCGCGCTACCCGATGAGCATCATTACCAATGGGTTTCCAGAATCACAACATCGAAAAATGGTCGCTTCGAATTTGGCTCAATACTTCGATCACCTCATCATTTCTGAAGAAGTTGGATTTGCGAAACCTCACTTGGGCATCTTTGAGGCAGCCCTTGAAAAAGCCGGAGTACAAAAAGACGAAGTTGTTATGATTGGTGACAATGCTCATGCTGATATCGAAGGAGCACAACAGGCCGGCATTCAAAGTATTTGGTTTAATCCTCATAATGAGTTCAAAGCGCCGCATATCGAGATTGAAATTCATCATCTGGAGGAGCTTCTGCATCACCTCTAGCTGACTTCTTATTTGCTGAGGAAAGCTTAGTTGACATAAATCATCAAGCATTCCTATACTTATGCTAAATTTGCAGCGATTTTATGATTACGACAGACATCTGCGTCATTGGAGCTGGCCCTGTGGGCTTATTCGCGATTTTCGAAGCCGGGTTGCTCAAATTGCGCTGCCACCTCATTGACGTGCTGCCTCAGGTAGGAGGACAGCTTTCCGAAATATATCCTAAAAAGCCGATTTACGACATTCCAGGATACCCCGAAGTCTTAGCGCAAGACCTCATCGATAACTTGATGAAACAAGCCGAGCCTTTTAAACCCACTTTTAGCTTAGGAGAAAGAGCTGATGAAATTGAACGTCAGGAAGATGGCTCCTTTATTACCACCTCAAGCGATGGGACCAAAATCCATAGCCAGGTAATCTGCATCGCTGGTGGGCTAGGTTGTTTTGAACCACGCAAGCCCGCTGTTGAAGACCTCGAAAAATTTGAGGGAAAGGGCATTACCTATATGATTAAGGACCCCGAAATGTTCCGTGACAAAAAAGTAATATTAGCTGGCGGTGGCGACTCGGCACTCGACTGGACCATGTATTTGGCCAGTATTGCGTCTGAACTTACCTTGATTCATCGAAACAGTAGTTTTCGTGGCGCTCCTGATTCAGCTGATAAGGTAATGGCTTTGGCTGATCAGGGGAAAATCAAAGTGCTCCTAAACTCTAATCTTACAAAGGTGCATGGAAACGGCTCTTTGCAAGAGGTAAGCATTGTCGACAAAGAAAAGAACACATACCAAATGGAGACTGATTATTTGGTTCCTCTATTTGGTCTTAGTCCAAAATTAGGTCCTTTGGAAAATTGGGGCTTAGAAATTGAAAACGGTGCACTTATCGTAAACACCAAAGATTTTGAAACGAATATTCCTGGCATCTATGCCATTGGAGATATTAATACCTACCCTGGTAAGTTGAAATTGATTCTTAGTGGATTTCATGAGGCAGCGCTTATGTCGCATGGTGCGTACCGCAGAATATTTCCAGATAAGGTTTTGAACCTCAAGTATACAACGGTTAACGGTGTTCAAGCCTTCTGATGGAAAACGTTATTACAGTTTACGTAGAGGAGGAAAATGGCGAACGTACTCCCATTGAAGTGCCAACAGACATGAGCTTAAGCCTTATGGAAGTGCTAAAGGGTAGTGGTTACCCTATTGAAGCAACTTGTGGGGGCATGGCACTATGCGCAACTTGTCATGTTGCCATTATTCATGATCCTGGTTTGCATGAAGCCCAAGATGCGGAACTGGATATGCTCGATATGGTTCCAAACTTAACGGATGAAAGCCGACTGAGTTGTCAGATTCGGCCAGAAAACGCATACGATGGATTGGTTGTAAAAATCCTTGGTGATCACTAAAAATGTTCTGAACATTGGCGTTAGCGCAAATCTGTTTTTAGAAAGTTTTTTCTGCCCTTGTAATTAAATTTCCTTGTTGCTGGATAACCGACCTTCGTAAAAGTTGGTACGATATAATCGATTACAAAATAGGTTTCACCAAGCTGCGTTCTGCTTTTAAAACTTTTTGCTTGATAATACTCATTGCTGCTACGAATTTGTGGCCCGTGGGATTCTAAAGAATCGTTCACTAGTGCTGGAACGCCATGTAAACGTATACTTAATTCGGTTGCCGTCTTGTAGTACTTTTGTTTATCCATAAGCACTGTGTAAACAACGCTGCTTCCTACGGACTCACGACGTTGTTAGAAGACTGCTTGGGTTCAATTTTATTGCATGAAAACAGGACGCCAAAAAGTAGGAGAATCCTGTGAAATTGAGAATTTGGATCATACTTATCCAAATTTACTAAAAGGCTAAGGAAGACTTACTCTTTCTCTTTTAAGACTCCGTCTACTTTTACGTCAATAATTTCAGCAATATTCGTCACAACAAGGCTCGGAACTTCAATGTCGTGATCCACCAATTTCACTTGAAAGGCGCTCTTGAAGCTCAGCTTACCCCCTTTACTTGTTAAAGTCACCGGAATTGTTCTTTCCTTTTCAACGCCATGAATATTGAGTTTTCCTTTAGCACTTAGTTCATAGGTGCCCTCCTTCAGTAAGTCTACATCTTCAGCAATCACCCCGGCAAAAGTGGCTTTGGGATACTTTTCGCTTTCCATATAGTTTTCATTGAAGTGCTCCTGCATGAGTTTTTTCTCAAACTGAAACCCATCCATTTGAACAGCGAAGGCAAATTGTTTTGTTGTGGGTTTTAAGGCCGCGGCATATAAATTGTTTTTGGCCGCAATATTCTCAACAGGCGTTTCAGAGTAAAAACTAATGGAACCCGATTCAAATACAAAAAGCTTTGCGGTATTCTTGAACTGCAGACTCAATCCAGCTGCAATCGACAAAAGAAAAAGAACACTAAATTTTATGTTTTTCATACTTTAATAACTAAAAACGCGTGAAACATTAAAACCAAAACGCACTGCCCCGTCGCCCCAATTTCTATCGTTGGTAGGCACGAACTGTGCCTCATTTGTAGTAAATGAGTTCACAACAAAGAGCTGGAAAACATGGCCACCTGTTTCAATATCTACGCCTACGCCGAGGTGGTCGTAAAATAACTTTCTGTTGATTGCATAATCACCAAAACGGTAAACATACTCAGCAGTTAGGGCAACCCGCTTGGTAAGTTTCATTCTTCCTGAAAGACCCATAGCAAACATGCTGTTTTTATCAGCCAGTTCTTTTACCAAGTTTCGGTGAACATGGATTAGATCTAATTGCAGTGATAATGACGCGTTAAACTTTCGCGCTATCATCAATTGATTGACATAGCTCATTCGATTCGCAAATTCATCATATCGTGGGCCTATCTTTTTTTCATGGGTGATGTTCATCTTCCCTAAATAGGTCACGGTGATTGGTGTTTTATTTGTGGTCGTCTGACGAAGGATTTTGTACTTCACGTTTCCACTTACCAATTTCTGAATGTTGGTTCTGCTTAGTCCGATTGAGAGCCGGTCACTGAGGCTATAGTCAAAGCTAAGGTCAAGGGCTACTGGGCCATCTAAGCCAAAAATCGTGCTTGCTCCGGCTGTGTTAGTGGCGGCATCACCAAAACGATGTGCAATGCGAAATTCTAGTGTGTTTTTGCCCATCACTTCAACTGTAGGAAGGCTAATTAACCGTGTTCCTTTAAAGGTGGCGGCAACATAGCTAACCTTATTTGAATCTTGGGCATCTAATTCAGCGAAAAGATCTTCGTCCTGGGCAGTAGCAAACGTACACGTGAATAGAAACGCTGAACAGTATAAAAGTCTCTTTATTATCATGGCTGTTTTCCCTGTTTTATCCAAGCAGCAAATTTATTCACTTCACATGGGGATACCTGCGGTCCTCCAACAGGCATTTTCTTTCCTGGTGGTAAACTAGGGGCCCAAGTTATCGTTGGCAATACCTTCTCTGCATTTGTAGAAACATCTGCAAGATTGTCTAGGATAATGCCTGCTGTTGCTGTTTGAGCACTATGGCAATCCAAACATCTATTCGACTGAATAATCGGGGCAATATGGATTGCATACGACATGCTCAAAGTATCACAGGCTATTGGGTCCTTAGGTAGGTCTGCTTCTTTATTGGTAGCACAAGCCATCAGTAAGGCTGAAACTCCAAGTACGATAAAGCGCTTTCTAAACTTCATTCAATCAAATTTATTCTCAGTAACTTCAATAATACGGGCTAGTTGATATACGTGTCAATACTCTCTACGGATTGGTCCTTTAAATTAACAGACACGATTTGTCATGAAAAAGCCGCAGCTCATTTCTTCGGCATTGCTTAACTTGCGCCCCATGAGCAAGGCGCTCGATAAAATCAAAGATCCAATCTCCGTTGAACTCGGGGTATTCGAAGGTAAATTCCGTGAGTCGATGAAGTCGTCGGTTTCCCTTTTGGATACCATCATGAACTATATCGTTAAGCGTAAGGGAAAACAAATGCGCCCTATGTTCGTGTTGTTTTCTTCTAAGCTTTTTGGGGAGATTACCGAAAAATCGTACCGGGGTGCCGCCTTAGTTGAGCTACTTCATACCGCCACGCTAGTGCATGATGATGTGGTAGATGACTCCTATAAAAGGCGTGGGTTTTTCAGTATAAATGCCCTTTGGAAGAATAAAATTGCTGTCCTCGTCGGAGATTACCTTCTATCAAAAGGCCTGCTACTTTCTCTTGAGAATGATGATTTTTTTGAACTCAAACTTCTGTCTCAGTCAGTGCGACAAATGAGCGAAGGGGAGTTATTGCAAATTGAAAAAACGCGTGGCCTCAACTTTTCGGAAGATATTTATTTCGAAATTATCCGTAAAAAAACAGCTTCTCTCATTGCCTCTTGTTGTGCCATTGGTGCCTCCTCTTCTCAGAAAGCTAGTTTAGAACAAATTGAGAAAATGCGTGAATTTGGTGAGGCTGTTGGTATTGCGTTTCAGATTAAGGATGATCTCTTTGATTTTGGTGATGATGACATCGGGAAACCCACTGGTATCGATATAAGAGAAAAGAAACTAACACTTCCGCTTATCTATGCTTTAAATAAAGCAGACAAGTCTACTCGGCGAAAAATAACCCGCATTATAAAAAATGAGAGCACCAAAGAAGATAAGGTTGCTGAGGTAATAGATTTCGTTCGGCAAAGTGGCGGTATTCGTTATGCCACGCAAAAAATGGAAGAATACCGGGAGCATGCGCTATCTATTCTTGCCCAAATGCCAGCAAATACCTGTCGAGACTCACTGGCTGACCTTGTGCACTACGTGACCAATCGAAAAAAATAAGCTATTTCTTAGCTTGGTCGTCTTGCTGATGTTCTGCGCTGATTTGAAAGCCCAAGGTCTGCTTTGAAGTATGAAAGCCGGATGAAAAACTTGCCAAGGCCTGTTGTTCTACGCTTATTACACCAACATTATCAAAAGGAGGAACCATCAAATCGAAGTTTAGACAAAATAAAATGGCCTCTTCAATGATATTATTGATGTGCTGCTCATTCATTGTCAAATGCTCAAAATCATTGTATAAGAAGCCTAAGGGTCTACGTCCATCAATAAAAAAATGACCGTCTTTGTTAACAAATATTCGCGCCACGAGAACGCCTAAATCTTGATAACGCTGATATGCCAGCGAGTCGCTTAAAAAATTATAAATCTGAATCAAACCACAAAACTCACGTGTTTTATCCTCTTTGACATAACGCATTTTATGGATAAAGTGCGACGAGTCGAAATCAAAAATATTGGTGTGCATCATGAGCACCAAAGTGTCGCCCGCAAACTGCATATGCGCTTCGAAGGTTCCGTTTTCCTTATACTTAATTTCTAATTTCTCTGCTAGTCCATGTACTTGCTCATGCAGGTTACTTTCATATCCTTTGAGTACTTTCTTGAACTCATTCAACACATTCAAGGTGACTTCATAAGCCTGCTGCTTCGAGGTTGATTTTGTTTGAAGCAGTCCTACTATTTCCTCAATTTTTGTTTTTCCCATGGTTCATAATTAATATGCTCGTGCAAACAGTACTCGTCGCTCGGATGGCTTACCGGTTAATATACATTTGCCTGCCTCATCTTTAGCATCAAGGGGTATACAGCGAATAGTCGCCTTTGTTAGGTCTTTAATTTGATCTTCTGTTTCGCCGGTTCCATCCCAGTGAGCGCTGATAAATCCACCTTTCGTATCCAGAATTTCCTTGAACTCTTCGAAGGAATCTGCTTGGGAGATTGAATCGTCACGGAAGTCGAGTGCCCGTTGAAAAATGTTCTGCTGAATATTATCGAGTAGGTGCTCCACTTTATTAGCCAAATCAACCATTTCTAGAACTTCCTTTTCTTTGGTGTCTCTTCTGGCTACTTCTACTGTTCCATTTTCCAAATCTCTCGGGCCCATTGCAATCCGAACAGGTACTCCTTTCAGCTCATATTCGGCAAATTTCCATCCTGGCTTATACGTGTCGCGGTTATCAAACTTCACGGAAATTCCTTTCGCCTCAAGTGCTTTTTTTATCTCATTGGCTTTAAGTGATATCGCGTCTAATTGATCCTCGTTCTTATAAATTGGCACAATTACAACCTGAATTGGTGCTAAGCTGGGAGGAAGAACCAGGCCTTCATCATCACTATGTGCCATTATAAGCGCCCCCATCAGTCGAGTAGAAACACCCCAAGAGGTGGCCCATACATGTTCTAGTCCTCCTTCCTTAGTTGCAAACTTTACGTCAAAAGCTTTTGCAAAATTTTGTCCTAAGAAATGACTTGTGCCCATTTGTAGGGCTTTACCATCTTGCATCATTCCTTCAATACAATAGGTATCAATCGCTCCAGCAAAGCGTTCGTTTTCCGATTTTACCCCTTTAATTACCGGAACAGCCATCACCTTTTCTGCAAAGTCGGCATAGACCTCTAGCATCTGTTTGGTTTCAGCAATTGCCTCCGCCGAAGTTGCATGCGCGGTATGCCCTTCTTGCCAAAGGAACTCTGCAGTGCGGAGAAAAAGCCGTGTACGCATTTCCCAGCGCACAACATTTGCCCACTGATTTAGGAGAATAGGTAAGTCTCTATACGATTGAATCCAATTTCTATAGGTATTCCAAATGATGGTTTCAGACGTCGGGCGCACAATTAGCTCTTCTTCTAGCTTTGCTTCTGGATCAACAACAACGTCTTTTCCGTCGTCCGACATTTTCAAGCGGTAATGTGTTACAACGGCACATTCTTTTGCAAAACCTTCCACGTGTTTTGCCTCTTTGCTTAAAAATGATTTCGGTATAAAAAGAGGAAAATACGCATTGCTATGTCCAGTTTCCTTGAATCTTCTGTCTAGTTCTTGCTGCATCTTTTCCCAAATTGCATAACCATAAGGTTTTATCACCATACAGCCACGAACGGCGCTATGCTCCGCCAAATCAGCATTCTTGACTAGATTATTATACCATTCTGAATAATCTTCGATGCGTTTTATCTTTTTATTGTCCATTTTAAAAATGCTTTGGAATAATTGTTGTATTTTTCTTAGTGGTTCTTTAAAAGCCGGAAAGGAAATTGCCATGAAAAAGTTATTACTCTATTCAGGCGTTGCCTTGTTTGCCGTCTCTTGTGCTTCGCAAAAATACTCAAGAACGGATAACATTGTCGACGATGTTTATTTTTCTCCATCAGACGCACCTCAAAGTGTTGAGGCAGAGGCGCCTGACGAGCAAGAGCAAAATGGTTTTGAGTACGATCAATCTACATCGACTCCCAATACCAATACAGGATATTATTCCTATCAACCGACTCAGAACGCTACCCCAGACACCACGACATCAGTAAACTACGGTGCCACCAATTATCAAAGCACAACCAATAATTACTATTCAGGTTATGGTAATTCATATAATGGATATATGAATTACGGGCCAAACCATGGCTTTGCATTTCAACAAAATTTTGGGGTGTTTTATACTCCTACCTATGGCTTTGGTTCTGGAATGTACGGTTATAACCGGTATGGATATATGGGTGGATTTACTCCCCATTATTCCCCTTTTGGTTATAACTGCTATCCTTCCTATTCTTTTTACCCGAGCTATGGATATGGATATTACCCAAGCTACGGTTATGGGTATGGTTATTATCCCGGCTATGGAAATAACTTAGGCTATGGTTACTCTCATGGAGGGGGGGGTATTACTCCTGGAATTACTCAGGGGGGACCACGAAATACCGGCTCCAGTATCATGCCTTCTACTCTTTATTCTGGTGGGCGTGTTAAGTCTCCAGTTACCACCACCACCCCTGAAAAACATATTTACCGCCCAAGTAACCGAGTGAGCACCAATGAGCCAAATACTCCATCACGTGGTGTTGAAGGAACCCCAGGGGTTAAGCCACAGGATGGGTCAAATGGACGTGTCGCTCCTTCAAATCCAAATACGCCACAAGCTCCGGAGCGTAGAGAACAACCAAGAACAAAGGCGCCTGAAAACAAGCCTCAACCTACGCCGCAAACTCCACAATCTCCCCGTACAAGAGAGCCAGAGAGAAGACCACAACCTACGCCGCAAGCTCCACAAACTCCGCGTACAAGAGAACCAGAAAGAAGACCACAACCCACGCCGCAACCAAGTCCTCAGCGCACTAACCCAACACGAACAAGGCCTTCTCGCACTCCATCGGTTAACCCTAGTCCCGCGCCATCAAGGACTCCATCAAGCCCTAGTAGAAGCAACTCCAATACACCACAACGTCGCAGATAATGAAAAAACTCGCTACATTTATCCTCATGGCGGGAGTATGCTCTCAGCTTTCTGCTCAAAACGAAGAAGATATTCTCCGTTATAGTTTTCAAAAATTAAATGGAACTCCAAGAAGCCTAGGTATGGCTGGAGCCATGGGTGTCGTAGGTGCCGATCTAAGTGCAATAAACACGAACCCAGCAGGCCTCGGATTCTACCGACAAAACACATACCTACTTGGATTAGGATATAGTATTTGGAACACTAAATCTACCTATATCGGTACCCAAACTCGCAGTACGCAAAACAATATAAATATACCAAACCTCGGCGCCTCATTCACCACCCTTATGATGGACAAAGGCAAACAAGTCACAAGTGGTTTGGTTAGTTATACGCTTGGCTTTAGTTTGAATCGTCGAAACGATTTTAATCAAACAGTCGCATTCCAAGGCGATAATAGATCTAGCTCTATCTTGGATTATTTCGCACAACGTGCCAATGGTATTCCAGCTTCTAGTTTAACTCCTGATGTTTCTTCATTGGAAGGCATGGCTTGGAATGCCTATCTTATAAATTCAGATAGCCTCAGTGGCTTTAATAGCTATGTAGCCAACCTTCCGGATAGCATAACAATGCGCCAAAGAAGTCAGATCAAACATTCAGGTAGACAGCAAGACTTGAATGCATCCATCGGTCTAAACTTTAGTCATCGCTTGTACCTAGGTGCAACAATTTCAATGAACACCATTCGCTATGAACAAACTTCTATTTGGAAGGAAGAAAACACCAACTTCTTTTCGGATACTCGCTATATGACTTATGAAAACCGGTTTACCACACAGGGTTCTGGTTTTTCTGTGAATCTTGGTGCCATCTTGCGTATTACAGATTTTCTACGCGCCGGACTGAATTACCAATCCGGTACCCGATACTCACTAAGCGATGTGTTTTCCACAAGTATTTCTTCAAATAATTTTGATCCAGGAACTAGCTATAATTTTTCTAGCTCCCCAACAAACTTCAACTATACCTTAAAAACACCGGCCAAAATTGGCGGAGGCCTTACATTTATCTTTAAACAGGCCGGATTGATATCCATAGAGGTGGAAAACGTGAACTATAGCAGAGGTCGTTTGGGAAGTATCAATTATGACTTTGATACAGAGAACAAGCTTGCGGAAAATAATTTTAACGATGCTTATAACTTAAAAATGGGCGCCGAGGTTTTAGTAGGTAAGTTACGTGTACGTGGCGGTTTTGCTCATTTTGGCTCTCCACTTTCACGAGAGGTTGATCGCGGAATAAATCTTTCCTATAACTGCTATACCACTGGACTGGGCTACCGAAATGAGTCGGGCTTTTTTGCGGATTTTGCAGTAGTACTAGAAGAAGGCACAAGTTTTTACACCCCTTACACGCTGATAAACAGCACGAGGACATCCTATACGGCTATTCAAACAAGTAATGCTCTGCGCCTTAGTCTATCTGTTGGATCAACATTTTAATACTAAAAAAGGGGCCTAATAGCCCCTTTCATTTTAATGCTGTTTCTAAACTAGTAGAAGCGGTAGGTAAATCTGTCGGAACATTGTATTCCGTCTTTCTTCCACTCCATGGTTCCTCCACAAGATTCGCCATAGATGCTACTATAACCTAGGTCTACAACAATATAGATATAGGTCTTAGAGGTCATGGTACACTTGTAGTACCCGTCAACATACACATCAACACAGTAGTCTGACCAATTTTCTAATTTGAGATCACAGGTGTACGTACCTCTTGTTTTAGTTTTTTCAACGGCTTTGTCTTCTGTTGGTTTTGTGCCCTTAATATTTGGATTAGCTCCTCTGGTTTTTTCAACCTTAGTAGGTTTAATTTCTACCACTTGGTCTGGACTAACCACTTGTGCTTGAGACATTGTTCCTAATCCTAGTACAATGGCAAATAAAAAAATAGCTCTTTTCATTTGTTTAGTTTTAAAGTGAATTTATTTGATTTTAGGTTTATTTAATTCGAAATAATAAGGTGTATACATGGGCCACATCCGGAGGCAATACCACATCTTCTTCCTCTTCTCCTATTCCGCGTGTTTTACTAATGTATGAACGCTGAATAACTTTCTCCAGGGGGTTTCTTGTTCCTGCTTCTACCCCTCGGCTGCTTATAATTTGTCTCAAGTCTATCGGCTCCTTGGTGGCAATTAATTTGAAGTTTTCTACACCATAGGGTGGTTCAATGGTATAAATCTTATCCAACTCTAAACTCTCCCCAGGACGAATCATAAATTCATCGGCTGTTTGATTTCTGCCGGGAACTACTACTCCAATTTGATTTGTTGGAGTGATGTCGAGAATAGTGAAATAGGCTACCCGTGTTCCGTTATTGGTTATTTTAATTTTGAACATGTCGCCAGAATCCAATTCAATCATTCCATTATGCGTTTTCTGTTCAATATTTCCTCTGGATTTTTCTGTGGTTTTTATGCGTTTATAGCGCCCTTCTCCTGTTTCTGTTCTCTCTACCTCTGTAATTGGAATGAGGCTTACAGAAAGGCTAATTTCTTCGTTCTTTGTGTTCAGTTCTCTTAGGTACTGTGCTTGTGCATAATTCAATAGTTCGGTGGTAAGTACATTCGCTAATGAATCTATATTCTCACCGATATTTTCACGTGCGATGACAAGTTCTGAAGTAGATATAATTTCTACTTGAGCAACTCCTCTTGTCTTATTTGGATTAAACGCTATCATAACTTGTGGTGACGAATTTGTAATTTCAATCACCTGTGCATACTGGTTTATATTCTTTTGAATTGCAGAAAGTAAATCAGGGCGAGAAGAAATATCCAGTTGCACCTTTAAATGAAGGGCTTCCACATTTTGCTCCATCATAAAAACAAAGCTTTTGCGAAGGGTTTCTTGATCGATTTCTTTGTCCCAAATGATGTCAGCATTTACCAAATTAGCATTGGCAACCATTCCTATTGCAATCGGTTTTGCCTGTTTAATCTCTTTTGTGCCAACGGGATAAAGCCCAACTTTGGATTTATTAAACATGCCAGAAAGCGTTCCGGCATTCACGATGCTGGTTTTTCCATCAATGACTGTTGTATTCAAAAAATAATTCTGACGTGGGCTCCCTTTGCCACCAAACAGTATATTATTTACATCTCCTTCCACTTGCGGGTTTTGTCGAGGAGCAATGACACTCATTTCAATGCGTACCTGATCAAAAACTTCCTGATAGGTTATTGTATTACTACTATTCAATAAAATTTTACTGATTGTATAAGATAAAGAACCGACCGAGTTGCCCTGTTCATCTTCAGTTTCATAATTCAATTGAGACGCGCTGGCCCCACTGAATAATACCATAGGTGCTAAATTATTTTCTCCAGCGCCTCGTGTCTTCGTCTTGAATTCATAGGTTCCTAAATCCTTTCCGGTTTTAACGGTCCAATCGGAAGGTCCCATAAACTCTGAGGTACCGCGAGATTTTGAAAACCCACGTGTTGCTGTTCCAGAATGACAAGCATCGAAAATTAATGTTAGCGAACCCTTAGATCCTAGTTTTGACCGCAATTCGCCGACCATCACCTCAAGCTCATCATCCGATAGATGTCTTTCTCCTTCGTACTGATTTTTTATAAATTTCAACGGGGCATCATAGGGAACGATGGTTTCATCTTTACTGTCCAATTCATCTCCATTCTTATCCCACATTTGCTGACCGTGGCCACTATAATGAATCACGTAAATATCACCTTCCTCCGCGTCGCGGGTAATTTTTTGGAACGCTGCTATTATTTTCGCCTTGGTGGCAAAACTATCCTGAATAATGAGGATGTTTTTATTATCGAAGCCATGATGATTTAAGGCGTTCACAATTAATGGAACGTCTTTATCTGAAGATATTTTTGGCCACATTCCTTCTCGTGGATAGTCACCTACTGCTATAATCAAGGCCTTTTTACTACCTTGAGCTACACAAACTCCTGAAACAAGAATGGCTAAAAATAGAAGTGCTTTTTTCATGTTTATCGCTCTCACTTAACTCTATTCCTACGACAGGATAAAGGTAAATGAAATGAAAAACAGCGATATACCGAGTTCTCGGTATTTTTTGAGGAAAAAATGGGGAAAATTAGCCCTTTGAGCGAAATTGACTTAAAAAGCGAATATCATTTTCAAAAAAGGTGCGCAAATCTTTGACATCATACTTTAGCATTGCAATACGTTCTACACCAATTCCAAAAGCATATCCTGAATACACCTCAGGATCTAAACCACAGGATTCAAGAACAGCAGGATCTACCATTCCACAGCCCATAATTTCTAACCACCCAGTATACTTGCATACATTACATCCTTTACCACTACATAAAAAACAACTTACATCCATTTCAGCACTTGGCTCTGTAAAAGGAAAATAAGATGGGCGTAAACGAATGGTAGCGTCTTTTCCGAAAAATTCTTGAGCAAAATAGAGGAGCATCTGTTTCATATCCGCCATACTCACTCCTTTGTCAATATACAATCCTTCCACTTGATGAAAAAAACAATTGGCCCTTGCCGAAACTGCTTCATTGCGGTATACTCTACCTGGTGCAATAATTCGAATCGGTAATTCACCTCTTTCCATTACTCGAACTTGAATGCTCGATGTATGCGTTCTTAAAGCAAATTCTTCATTGATAAAAAATGTATCCTGCATATCTCTTGCAGGATGATCTGGTGGAAAATTGAGGGCGGAAAAATTATGCCAATCATCTTCTATCTCCGGACCATCTTCTACCACAAAGCCCGCACGAATGAAGATATCTTGCATTTCTTCCAATACCAATTTCAAAGGATGACGTGAACCTGCCTTTAGATTATTTAATGGCAAACTTGCATCTATACCCAAATCGATATTTTGCTCTTGGCTGGCTTCCAATTCTTCTTTCACCAATCGGAATCTTTCTTCTGCCGCTTTTTTGAGCTGGTTAATTGGAGCGCCGAATTTTTTTTTCTCCTCTCCTGGGATCTCTCGGAATTTATCAAATAGTTCGCTGATCAATCCTTTCCTGGATAAAAGGTGCAAACGAAAAGCTTCGAGCTCTTCCGCATTTTTTGGACTCATGTTCTTGAGACTCTCTTCAACTTTTTTAATCAGCGATTCCATCTGTACAAATCTAGTTCTAAAAAAAAAAAAAAACTAAATAGAGTTATGCAAAAAACCATTTATTTAATAATTTTAAAAATTTTTTTAGGTTATTATTAATGTGCGTTGTTTTGTTTTTTTTAT
>Ga0100380_10003617_pt1 | contig 16338 bp, 13 predicted proteins | sample CryGeymeta201504_FD_80417 | JGI IMG/M metagenome (GOLD analysis project Ga0100380, IMG submission 80417) | Groundwater microbial communities from Crystal Geyser aquifers in Utah, USA - Crystal Geyser metaG 2015-04 | ecosystem: Environmental > Aquatic > Deep subsurface > Groundwater | place... | reverse complement strand
GTTGAGCGGCCAGAGTTTTGTTGTGCGCAATCACAAGAGTGGGCTTCTGAATCTGTTGAATCACATTCGCGCCCGTAAAAGTCTTACCAGAGCCAGTCACCCCAAGGAGGGTTTGGTGAGTATAGCCAGCCTGCACCCCAGCCACCAAGGCTGCTATCGCCTTTGGTTGGTCGCCGGCTGGTGTCTTTTCAGTTGAGATTTGAAATTGCATTTACTATTTTGGAGTTATAAACATCGACTAATAAATTAAGAAAGGCTATTGCTATACCAAGAGCAGTTAATGCTACAATCAAAAAACCTGCTGATATTAAACTTTCCATACCCCTTAACCTGTCGTTAACAACTTTTTCAACTTGTTTTATTGAAATGTGTAAATCATTAAGTTCTTCATTCGTAACTTTTTTTGTTTTATCTAGATCTGATTTTAATTCCGCATTTCTTTTAGCAAGGTCGGATACGGTCATTTTTCCCATATCAAACATCGAGACCCTTACTTTGAAGTACTTTTTTAACACTCATAAGAGTTGAGTCTGCGCTATTTAACAAAGATTCACCTAATTTATTTAACTCCTGCTTCTTATCCTCATCACTTTCATTTGACACCATCTGGTTTATTGTACTTACCGCAGTATGTAGAGCTTCAATTGCAGAGAATGAAGAGGTCAGAAGTATTTCTTCGTTGTCATTAGAGTTGGTCATGTTGCTCATCATCTAATTATGCACTAATTATTTGCTCTCGCAAACGCTTCGTGAAATTCACGATATAGTAGAGATTATGGAGTGACGCCAGGTGCGCACCGAGCATTTCGTGTGAGCGGAAGAGGTGTGCTAAGTACGCCTTGGTGTAGTGCGTACAGACATAGCAGTCACACGATTCGTCTGGCTTACCAAAGTCGCGGACATACTTGGCATTGAGAAGGTTGGTGCGAACATGCCCAGCGTTGGTGCGTTCATAAATTGTGCCTGTGCGCGCGATGCGAGTAGGAGCCACACAGTCAAAGGTGTCACATCCGAGCGCTACCCCTTCAGTAATATCTTCTGGCTCACCAATGCCAAGAAGGTGGCGCGGTTTATCCTCTGGTAGGATTTCATTGACTGCTCTGATTGCCTCACCCAGGTCGGCCTTCGTAAAGCTCCCCCCAATGCCAAAGCCATCGAAGTCCATCGCCGCCAGTGTGCGAGCACTCTCCTGACGTAAGTCGAGATGGCGGCCGCCCTGCACCACGCCGTAGAGGCCCTGCTTTTTTAAAGCTTCATAATTTTGCTTGTGCGCCAAAATACTGCGCTTCGCCCAGCGGTGGGTGCGGTCCATCGCCTCGCGTTGATACTCATACTCGGCAGTCGGGCTCGTGCACTCATCAAAGGCGATGATGATGTCAGCGCCAATGGCGTGCTGGATCTCAATTGATCGCTCCGCGGTAAACCGATGGAGTGAGCCGTCAAGGTGCGAGGTGAAGGTAACACCTTCCTCATCGATGATGCAGAGCTTACCGTGCTCAGTCGCTAATTCCTTACTATAGACATTGAGACCCGATTGCTCGGCTGCAGCAGTCGCTGCAGTAGCATCCTTAGCAAATTTTGTGACCCCTTTGCCGAAGGCGGCGCCAAGCGAGAATACCTGGAAGCCGCCACTGTCAGTAATAGTCGGGAGTTGCAAGTTGGCAAACTGATGCAGTCCGCCCGCTTCTTTTACCACCTCGTGTCCTGGCTGAAGAAACAAGTGGTAGGTGTTCGCGAGAGCCACTTGATTGCCAACGTAATCGCGGAGGTCTTCAGGTTTGAGGCTTTTCACCGTCCCCTTGGTGCCCACTACGACAAACGCCGGGGTCAGAATATCCCCGTGTGGAGTATGGATAATACCCGCTCGACCAAGCGTACCTGTCTGTCGCTTAGTAATCTCAAACGTAATTGGTGCACTCATGCAGGGTGAGTATAGCAGAGCTTTCCTAGATGTATAGGAAATGCCGGCTTGAGTGAAGTCGGCATTTCTATCAGGTGTGTTGTGACTAACGAATTTCGAGTAACTTCACAGAGAAGATAAGGGTGGCGCCACCTGGAATCGGTCCGATCCCCCGCTCCCCATACGCCTTATCAGGTGGTATCACGAGTATACGCTCCCCACCTACCTTCATACCGACAATTCCTTCATCCCACCCCTGGATGACTTGCCCAGCACCAAGCGTAAACGTAAAGGGTTCATTACGGTTGAATGAACTATCAAATTCTGTTCCATCCTGCAGTCTGCCGGCATAATGCACCACTACGGTTGCACCAGTATCAACCGGTTCACCAGTGCCAATAACAATGTCGTCAATTACCATTTTTTCTAAATTACCTCGGCGGTCCGCCGCTGCTATTAATGCGTCTGCTTGTGCCCGCCGCTCATCTGGCGCATCTTCAACTACGATAATAGAAGAAGCGGGGCTGGCCGCGACTTGTGATACCTGTGTTCCGGCTATGAAAGATTGATTTAACTGAACCAAGTAAAGGGCAATCGCCATACATGCCACACTAATACTGATCCCAAGAAACTCAAAACGATTAATCATATGTTGTAAATTATGATTCTATCATAACTGCTTTAGTAGACGATGCAACCATACCTCGTAGTGGTAACACACCATTCTCAATTTGACTATACAAAGCAGGGTCACTCCGGCGCGCCAATCGAGCTAAAAAGTCATGTGTCTCCGTCGGTGTCATATATCGTGGCTGCACTCGCGCATCCTTACTCGTAACGGGATAGAGGCGAATGGACTCAGTCGTAAAGTCAAACACAACCACCAGGCCTTCTTGTACATCAGATGAAAAATATTGATCAAACACGAAATTGCCGAGTGAATAAAGCACTGGTACACCAGCAATGTAGGTAATATCCTGTACTACATGAGGATGGTGTCCAACGATAGTATCAGCCCCTAAAGAAATCAACTGCTCAGAGAGACGTGCCTGGCTAACATGGTGTGTCAGTTCGTACTCAACTCCCCAGTGTACGTATACCAACTGCCAGTCTGACGTACGTACCGCTTCTTCCATGAGTGACTGAAGCAGAGTGCTCGACGGCGCACTCCCAACCGTTGAAATATTGATGACTGCCACTGTGCCAGACGCCATCCCCAGATACATAATTGACGTACTGCCTAGCGAGTGACTGTGTCCAGCTACGGACAAACCTGCCTGCGTCAGTGCTGATACCGTTTCTTGGTACCCGACCGCTCCATAGTCAAGGCTGTGATTATTGGCAAGCGACAAATGGGTGAAGCCAGCTTGTGTGAGTGCTGGTGCACTCGATGAAGGCACCGCAAAGGTGAAGGTCATGGGAGGGGTCTCACGGTACAGACTCGGCATAGTAGCTTCAAAATTACCGAGCACATACGCAGGAAGATTTGAAAAAGAAATCCGAGCAAAGGGATGCTGCGGGTCGTTGGCTACGCGGGAACGGCGATCGACATCACGAGCAAGCATGATATCACCCACCACGACGAGACGATGCGGGAGTGCAGAGACTGTTGGCGATTGGCTTAATTCGACACCTTGATGCGTGGTATCGCTGTATGCGGTCGTTGGTATGGTATAGGTTGGCCACTCACTAACCAGGCCAAATACCACCAGGAGTCCGCTCAGTCCAATAATCACCGCGAGCACTACCTGCATCATTTCTTCCAGTCGATACCTGCCGTCGGATGAAATACTCCGACTTGATTTAGGTACATATAGTACGCAATACCGCCAAGCGCAACGGCCACCGCCATCACCCACACGATCACATACTGCACGCTCGTGAGGTCACGCGAGCGTCTGATCTGCATCGGCGCATCTGACAACTCCACCTCTATACCGAGTAACTCAGCTATCTCATTGGCTTTCAAGCGCTCATCGCTATGGAATATCTTATGCAAACCATCGACTCTGGTCTCCTTTGTTTTCACGTTCTCGCGGAGTATCATAATCGCGGTATCAACCTCATCTTTGCTGTACCGAGCGCTGAGGAGAACCGATCGAATTTCTTCGTCGGGCGCTGTCGGTGTCACGCCATTGATTTTCAAGATGGCCTCAATTTTATCTTTTTGTACCATGTTTTTTTTGCAATGTAACCAACGGCTGGTCTTTGATGATGTATTGATTATATATCTCTAACAAAACTAAGAACAGAGTCACAATCACCGGTCCGAGGATAAAGCCTATCGGTCCAAATACGGAAATACCGCCAAGCACTGATAACAACACGATAAACGGATGCATATTATTGCCTCGACTCATGAGGTGTGGGCCAATAATATTGTCGATTAATCCCACGATAGTGACTGACCAAATCAATAATCCGATGGCGTTGGTTAACTCGCCGGTAAAAAATAAAACGGCCACCGCTGGGAACGTGACGATACTTGTCCCGATTCCCGGTATGAGTGCTCCGACCGATGCGAGTGAGCCCCAAATGATTGGCCGCTCAACGCCAAAAAACCAAAACCCAAGCGCAACGAGCGTTCCCTGGATCAGGGCCACCAGGATTGTGCCGGTAGCGACTGAGCGGACCGCTCTTGCCATGCGCTCAAAAATAACATGGTCTTCATGATCAGGTAGCGGACTCGCTTTGACCACTAACTGCAACAACTCCTTACCATCACGGAAAAAATAAAATGAGCCAATGAGTGCTATCACAAAGGCAAAGATAGTCGAAACCGTACCCGCAAAAATAACACCAAGATTCCCGGCAAACCAACTCGCACTTTGGCGGAGCTGCTCGGTGAGATTAATTTCAAATCCAGGGATGATACTGGCCAGCATGAGCTCGAGCCCGGCGAAATGTTGTTCGAGTGAAAGCTCATTGGTGCCCTCAAGCGATTGGTAGAAATTAACGACTTCACGCACTACTACCGATGAAAGGAGAAAGATTGGTAATACGATACCAATTAAAACTATCATAGTGCTCAAAAAAGCAGCAATGGAACGATTCTGCCGCGGGGTGATTTTTAAAATTGCGGTGTATAGTGGATAGCAAATAACGACGATCACCGCTGCCAAGGCAAGAGCGGACACAAACGGTGAGAGGAGTTGCCACACCATAAAACCTGACAAGAGCAAGAGACTAAAGAAGAACGCGTACTCGACAATACGACTCATGTGCATAGCACTATTATACATTGTTTTAGGTTTAGACATAACAAAAGCCGGGATAAATCCCAGCTTACGGAACGGTCATGGTTGCTCGATTTTTTTGAGCGATTCTTGTGAAACGACGGCTGCCGTTTCAAGCGTGCGAAAACTTTCGCGAGCAGCACTATCAAGTGCTAAGAACGCTGTGTCAAAAAATTCTGACAATCCCCATAAAATGATGAGGAAACCTATGGCTTTGCGCATATGGTGAGATAGCGTCCCAGAAGTATCGTTCGAAGATACTCCAACTAAAGGTTGGAAGGGGCGCTACCTGGTGAACTTGCCTACTAAAACTATAGCAGATAAATGAGTACGCGACAAGACTATTCACCTAACGCTTCAATCACCGCTCGCTGTATCGTCGCTTCAGATACGCTGCCACGCCAATGGTGCGTAACCTTGCCGTTTGGACTAACAATGATGGTTTCTGGCATCGTGTATCCATCAAATTGCTGGAAGAGCGCATCAGTGGTATCACGGACCAGTACCAGATTTTGTGGGAGTGGATTATCTGCTGTATAGGCTTCAATCGTCCGTACCGGTTCAGTGCGATTGTAGGCAATCGCCACCAGACCTTGGTCACCATAACGCTCCTCAATCGCCGCTACTGCAGCGAGCTGTTTCTGACACGTCGGGCACCAGGTAGCCCAACTGGTAATAATCGTCCACGACTCGGCATAGGTTGCAAGCGAAACTCTATTCCCCGCATCGTCAAATAAGCTGGATGAAGCGGTGCCACTACTGACAATTCGGAGCGGGTGGGCCGCCTTCGCTGCCGCTTCTTCCCGAGCGTCACGTTGTTCAAGTACATACCACGTTATCCCAGCTGCGATGAGCAGAATCAATCCGAGAGCAATTCCTGTTACTGCAGTAGCTGTGAGGCGCATCAGACTAACCTTTAATAAATAACTCAAAATCATCCGGGGACTCTGACGGATCAGCCGGGACAAGATTAAGGATGAGTGGTTGACCCTGATAAGTAGCCGTGAATGTTGCCTCAGCTGAGGCGGTAACATCTGCTCGGAAGCGCTGAGTTGTGAGGACCTGAGCACACATATCGTCATTATTAATAACCGTAAATTGCAATTCGACTTGTTCAGGATAGGATTCACGAACGAGTGGTGCCACCTCGATCAAGTCACACGGGGTAGGAGTGACTACTTCGCCAACAATCACGTGACCCGTGCTTGTCACATACTGCTTCGCATTGATTCGTTCGAGATAGCCAGGTATCTGTACGGTTGGTGCCTCAGGTAACGTGGGTGGCGTAGTTGTTACTTCATCAGCGGAACGTTCAAGATAAGCAAACCAAAACATACCAACTACCACTACTACAAGTAGCGCAATCACTAAGGTGATACTTTTTTGTGACATCATATACAGACAGTATACACCTACTCAGTAGTCACGGAAATATCTGTTCCGAGCCGAACCTGAATTCCAGCCGGGATTGATTCGGTTACTTCATACTGAGATACGAGAACACCCCCAAAAAGTTCACTGAGTTGGAGTGCTGCCTGTTGATAACCGGCACTATGCAGAATGACTGAAGTTGCTCTCGCATCGGGATCAGTCTCTGGTATAACGGTCACACTAAAGCCGGCTATGCGTAGCTGTTCAGTCATACGCTCAATCTCTGTTGGTGTCACTCCCGAGTGGTAAAGCATCACTGGGATTTCCACATTCTCCGTACCATCACTGACAACTCGACCATTACTAAAGGATACTGGCACGTCACGTTCAGTTACTCGTACTTCATACTGTCTCGTCATGTGTGCAGTGTGCATAAAATACCAAATAGTGCATGACAAGATCACAACCAGGAGCAGAACAACTATAAAAAAGATTCGGTAGTGATACACAAAAGTGGTGAGTACTTTTGTTTTTGACCACAGTCCGGAAGAGTTAGAATCGGACGCATGCAACCGATGACGCAAATCAAGCATACCGGCTTCAAGTGGAGCGATAATGGATGGAGTAGAACGTGTACTCGCGGGGGATGTGACGCCGGATGTTGGTAAACCGGCGAGTGCAAGCATTCGTTTAATGTACATCCGTACTGCCCAACTCACAAACCAGAAAAATAATGCTAAACCACCGACGACCCACAACAGAATTTTCCATGGTACAACCCAAAACGTTGTACGAGAAGTGACGAATTGCTTTGTGTCAGCACCGAACCCGACCGTTGCAATTGCGGTATATAACCCAAGATCAGTTAATGCCCATTCCGACTCCCAATCAAACGAAAAGCGACGCACTTGCCCAGGCAGGACATCACCCAAAAACGTCTTCTGGTTGATGGGCACCAGACCACGCTCTTCTCCCCACATATTGAGAATTGTGATGTCACCTTGTGGCTGTAAATGCACCGTGCCTTGATTCTCGAACCGTAATACAAACGATGCTTCGGGTTGATTGAAGACGCGTTGATTGGTTCGAAATTCGCGAATTAATCCTCGCTCAACGATGTCCCCAGATACCTGCAAGAAGATGAGTGACGCAATGACTTGTGATGTCTGGACACTCGATCCTCCCGGCTGACCGTTTGGTGGCTGTGTACCCACAAAGAGTGCCGCATACTGCCCGCCCGGCGGTGCGTCTTCTGGAAGCGAAATTGTAAACGGAATCTGGATCGCCTGTTCCGCTGGGATGATAAGTGGTTCACTTGGTACCGTAATCCAATCAGCGAGCGTATTGCTATCTACCGGTGGCGTAATGAATCGCGGTTGTCCGGTTTCACCATCGGCAGTAAAGAGTGCTACCGATAGGTACACTGGAATATCTGTCTGATTACCGTTTATGACTCGAAGTGAACTACTCCAGGTTTGGCCGGGATCAGCTGACATTTTGAATTGGGTTGGCGAAACACTGAGCACAATTGAACTCTGTGCCAACACAAATGGAGCACACATGCCCCAGATCGCCGCACTGGCGAGCACCGCGAAAACTACCAAGAGACTATTTTTTAAGGTCAATATCATGATCTTTTGGGGTGGCTGCGTGGCCATCACGAACATAGAGCGCCACATCTTGGGGCGAATCATCATCTCCGTAAGTACTATCACGACCAAGCGAGCGGCGAATAAGGAGTGTCACCATGAGCACAAACGCCAAGAGACCAACAAAGATACCGAGGAGTACATACCAAGGCATGAGGTAGAAAAAGGTAGTGTCTGACACCATCGCTGCTTGTCGGGTCCCGTACTGCACAGCGACACTCGCCTTCAATCGCCCAACTGATGCGGCTAACGGGAGTGTATCGGTGAGCGTGATACTTTGACCGGGGAGTACAGCATCAGTAGGTGGTAAGGTAACCGAACCCACCTCTCGACCACGTGTATCGTAAAAAATGATTTCTCCAGACGGTCGCTGTGGTAGGTCGCCCACGTTTTCTAACGTCAGTGTGTATGAATTTTTGCTTGGGTCAGTGACGAAGCGATCGACCAAAAAGCGACTGATACGCAACCCTTCCGTTCGCATATCCTTGATACCGACACGCAGAATCACACCGTCAGCGGTACCGGCCATAGCTTTAGCTTCCGCTTCATGTCGTTTGGAGGCTGGTACAAATCCAATAAACGCATGGTAATCACCCATCATCGCCTGCGGGTGCGGTTGAATGGTGAGCGGCACATCTTTCACTTCCCCTGGTGCTAACTCAATTCGTCCACGCGTAATCTCAAGCCACGAGGTAACAGTGTTGGTGCGATCGGTCATGACTGGGGTCACAAACTCCTTAATCGCACCATCTTCAGCGAGCGCAATCTCATTAACGGTCGCATAAACAACCTGCTTTGACTGCGTTCGGTTTGTTAATCGTACTGTTTCAACGACCGACTCTCGCTGATTAAGAGTGACATCAATAATGAGCGGCTGAATTGTAACCGCCTGCGCCAGTGCAGCAACAGGATTCCACCACAGTACGATAAGTGTGGCGAGGATCAATCCATACATGCAACTACGAGTCTGTGCCATGAGCCTAGTATACCATCCTAAAATACCGGTAACGCAATATATACAATACTGGTCTCATATTGTCCGGCTGGCTGCAACTCAGAAACAGTCAGTCGGTACAGGATTTCGTGTGTATCATTGGTTACTGGGATAGAACTATACATGATCTCCGCCGGATCGGTGTGCAGCCCAGCGAAGGAATCAAGTGGTGCAAACCGTGCTGAGCCAGATCTGAGGGTTGCATCGGTAGTGTGGTAACCAACGCACCCAGTCAGACTCAAACTGCAACCCGTAAGCCATGCGACCGGCGCCACATTAGTACCGGTAATGGAAGGAATCGGCTCACCATAGGCATTATTGAACTGTTGCCGAGCATACTTAAGAACCTGGTAACCCTCAGTTGCATTGGTGGTCACCGTGAGCTGTTGGGCGGCTGCATATTCAGTATTAAATGTCAGGTTACCAAAATCAATTGCAGTTGGTGTGGTGGTAGCGTCAGTGATGACACCCGACACGAGCGTATCAGCCGGTACACCACTGATACCGAGTGTCAAACTGGAGCCCTCTACCACTACCGAAGGATACGTCGCCGCAGTATCGAGTGGCACCACATCATTATTGAGCAAGTCATAAAGACGGAAATAATACACGGCATTCACCCGGGCACCTTGTTGCGTAATTGTGAAGGAATATTCCTGCGCTCGACCGGCACCATGCGTATGGCCAGACAGGTACTCACTTGACTCATGATAGCTACCACACCCATCCCCAGTTGATGCCGTACAGCCATCGCCATCAGATAGCGTAGAGGTAGAAATCAGTGTGTTGTCCACTCCCCCGCCATCATAAAAACACCAGAGGGAATTCTCAACACATGATGTGGTTGCCACGACCGTTACGGGGTTGGCAAATGAGGTATCATCTGAAAACTGTAGTGCGAAGCGCGCACCGATTCCAGGTACATTCTTCCGCTCGTCGACTGTCAAGCGGAGTGCCAGTGCGTCTCCGCTTGCAATGTTGATTGGAGCGCTATTCTCGAACGCGAGTGGACTGACTGGCGTCGGTATATCAGGGTCACCATACCACCGCCAATTCATCGTAACTGGAGAGAAACCAGCGGTACGAATTTGTGGATAGTGAATATAGGCAGAAAGCGGTTCACCACCTGCTCGCACTACTCGAAAACAATAGACACTACTCGGAACAGCTCCGTTCTGTTGTAAATACCAATCATACTCGACATCATCTCCTTCCAGAATTGCGTATGGGTTCGCTTGGGTTGGATTATTATGAGTTAGCCGACCGGCCACATCTGACACGGACAACAACACATCACCAGGAGTGGGCGGATCCACTGAGAGCACTTGTCCGTCAGTGGTACCAGTCGCATTAAAGCCACGCCAAATTGCCGAGCTCGTTGCCACACCAACATCACTCCATACTGTCACAGCTGTACACGTGGTGGTACGAAAGCCGTACTGTAAAGTAAAAGCTTCAAGCCCGGGTGGAGTATTGGCATTGGCCGTCTTCAGCGAGAGGCGTATACGCACCACGTCGCCTTCACCAAGTGGCTCATCGGTGGTGGTGATGCTGGTGTTCTCGCCGAGATCTGATGGTCCCGGAGGCCAGGGATCATTCGGTGTTAAGAGATTATTGTCGGCGTAAATCCGATAGTAATTTTGACGGAACGCCAGGTCTGCTACTGGCCACTCAATCACCTCAACCTGGTACGTTAATTGTGTACCAGTATCACTCCGCATGATTTGAAACTCTGTGGTACTGGTGGCAACAATTCCCGCGATCGGACGAGGGTAGGCGGTGTTGGTACCTTGAGCACTCGTCGTCATTGTCACCGAGGTGTTGTTCAGTGCTGCTACTGGGGTCGTAAATGCGACGGGTAGAAAATACGCTTCAGCGCCACCAATGGTAAGGCCGTTACGGCGTTGGACGTTCATCGCACCGGCACCACCTTGCAAATTCTCGACCACCCAGGCAACAGATGTTTGTTCAAATGCAACAGAGGCCCCGGGTTCGAGCAAAAATGAAACAGCTCCAATACTGGATAGCCATACCGTGTGTCCGTAATGGAGCACATTGGTACTCCCGCTACCCATACGCTTCTGAGCATGGATAAACGCACGTGATAGTGAATTTACCGGGGAGATAGATTCTGTTTCGACTACCCCCGCCGCAGTATAGCTATGCTCTGCCCGCTGGACACGCCAGTTGAGTCCCGTGTATTCAACCACCGCGTAGCTGACATTAACTATTGATGAACCAGTCGCACCTCGACGAAATACAGGCTGGTTAAAGGCTGTGCTCCAGGCCGATGTCACCTGACCGGCATAATAATTACGAGACGTATTACGATTTTGGACTCCTGTCACATACACCACCACATCACTTGGATCACTGACTGATACCGCAGTACCGGTAGCGATGAGAGCTACATTGGAATAATTGACTGTGCCGACATCACGCACAATGATCTCATTGTCGGTCCCAGGATCACCAATAAATTCTATAATTTCCCAATCAATGTACGTATTATTAATGGCCGCTGGTGGTCTAGCAAACGTAATACTTGAAAGTAGGTTTGCCGGGTTTTCTATATAGATACTCGTGTCATCAGCATTCTGGGTTCCGCCCAGTGTACTCCTTCCAGCTCCAGTGTAATGCGAGTTTGTAATCCGTATAAAGGCACTACTTGTTGCAACTGGAGCAGTGTAGTGGGTACCAGCCACGATAGTGGTACTTGTTCCAGACACAAACAATGAACCACGTTGGACTTTAAAATCACGCTTCGGGGCTGTCGTTACCTCCGCATATGAAGTATACGCAGGTAACGGAATACTATTATTAGAGACCCGGAAGCAGTAGCTGGTATTGAAGCCGACGTCACTGGTCGGCACGAGACTATATTCAAGCTCAATAAACTCAGTGTCACTAAGCGTCGTACTGGCAGTGAGCGCATCCGTATCTCGCACCCCAGCATTCGGAGTCTTGAAATCAACGTTCTCATTAGTAATGCCACCAAGACCAATCCCAACATCGGTCGTATCACTGCCATGAGTTAAGAATGTTGAATCAAACGTGGACCAACCATCGCCAACATTATCTACTGGAGTCCATACGCCAACCGCATCACAGGTCGTAATCTTGGGTCCATACTCAAGCCGAAATCTAGTTGGAACAGAGGTTGTTGCACCCTCATTTGAAATACCGACCCGGAGCCGTAGCGGGGTGTCTTGAGACAGATCGAGAAGTGGCGTGTCTTCGCTACCGCCTGTGGCTGAAGTGGCTAATGCTTCAGTGCCATCATCATTGCGCCAATGGTAGTGTGTTTGTGTCAAAATACCACCACGCAACTGCGTTGATGAAGCAACCCCAACCGGTGTGGTAGGCGCCACCGAACCACCCCCACTCACCAGCACATCACTTCCCGCCGACAAGATACGAAATGATACCGTCTCGTTGTTCTGCGCCTGTGTCGTGACATCAGCGACGACATAGACACACATTGTGGACGTCGTCGAAATCGTGACCGAGCCAGTGAAGGTGCTCGTACCATTGGCTGCGGACATACCATCGGTATCAGTCACTCCGAATAATGGCTCTGTAGCGTCATATGATTCACTTGCACAGTCATACGGCAATGTCGTATCTAAATCGTACTGTAATCGAACCGCATTGAGACCAACCATCGCATCCACCGTACCACTTTCAGTTATCGTAATGCTTGTAACGTTTCGTGACCCCACGTTTTCACTAATGGAAAAACCGCCGCCAAAGTAACTCGCGGTGGTTGGAATGTCTATCTGACTTGTCGCTGATCCGAATCCCCGCACACGAACGTCTGCATCAATTGTTGCTCTTGGGAAAACACTATACGTCGTAATTGATGAACCATTGTCAGTGACCCGAAAGCAATAGGTCTCACCTTCAACTGCCGTAGAGGTTGCTACAACCGCGAACTCTAACTCAGTGAATTCATCGGTATCCAGTACCAGCGGTGAAGTGGTGGAAGTAACATCCCGGAGGCCACCGTTTGGCGTCACAAAAGTACTCGCTTCATTTGAAACACCACCATTAAGTACCGGAATATCAACGGTATTTGTCCCATCGGTAATAAATCCGCTATCGTATAGTTCAAATGCACCACCAAGACCGACATCCGTCCACGTACCCACTGCATCACAGGTTGGAGCTGCCACGCCATATTCTAATCGAAATACCGTCGGCAGCGTGGTCGTTGAACCCTCGTTTGAGATACCCAACCGTAAACGCTTCGGTGAAAATTTTTGCAACGCACCGATTGGTGTATCTTCTATACCACCGGTGGCGGAGGTGGCAGCTGCTTCAGTGCCATTATCATTGCGCCAATGATAATGCCCGAGGGTAAGATCTGCACTCGTGACTACGGTACTCCCCGGAAGTGCTACAACACTCGCCGGAAACGCCTCGACACTACCACTCACCACCACATCAGTTGCTGGATTATCGATAGTGATATCAATTGTCTGTCCGTCACCAGCGGCCGTCAGCACATCAAGTATCACATACACACACATTGACTGTGTGGAAGAGATGGGAACAATTGATCCACTGAAGGAGGACACTCCATCAGCACCCGAGAAGCCATTAGTGTCAGTAATTCCAAATGATGTCTCGCCCCCATCATACGACTCACTGGCACAATCGTACGGAAATGACGTGTCCAAATCATATGCAATCGAAACATTGTTAATCCCCGTCTCACCGTTGATTGTCCCCCGCTCCGTCAGCGTCAACGCAGTGACATTCTTCGCCGTGACTGTTTCTACCACAAAGGTACCACCAATGTACACACCAGTACTGCCTGCCCGTACGGCGCTTTGCTGTGTACCCGTAGCAGACACGATGGTATCTGGTCCGATGTTGGCTACCGTATCGCCAAAAATATCATCCGGTGCTGGATCAAACCAATGTGCATAAATCCGCTCGTAACTTTGCGAAGTTAGGTTAATACCATATAGATTACCCGAAACAGCATTGAGCGGACCCTCCTCAGGACCCCACGTTGCCATACTCGTGGTTGAGACACGCCAGTATACGTTTCCGGTTGTTGCTGTGGCAATGATGTCTCGCATAATGTACCCAACATACACATCACCTGTGTTTTGGTCATATCCGACTGAAACGTTATGTAGTCCTCGTCCAGCGACATTAGTGAACACATCGGCCGTATTATTCCATGAGGAACCATTGAACACTGCAGTACGTATATCATGATCGGCTGCCGTAAAATTGTCATTATCAGAGGCATACACGAGATAGATATCCCCAGTGTCGTAGTCTACTGAAAGCGACATGCCGCCGTCAAAGTTCGCGGTGTTCTCGGGCGTATTTGCATCAATGATTCCCCACCCAGTCCAACTTGCACCATTCCATAAGCGCCAGCGAATGTCGTTTGCAGACACATCGCGATTAATGAGCATAATACCTCCCCCCGCTACCGGAGCTAGAATACTTGGGTCTATCTGCGCTGCATCAAATGGGCTCGTACCAACCTCATTCCAGTTAGTCGTCACATCACAGTTGGCACTACATGAGACCACAAATGAATCATCATTGTCATTGAGGGAAGCGAACACTTCTCCGGTCGTTGACAGCGTCACCGCCATGGTATTTGCACCAGACGTTACAAGAGCAACTTGGCCACTATTAATTGATGCGTTCGTCGGTGCAGTACCATTAAGGAGTGTGTCGGTGGTGGTATCAAGCCGGTTATAGAATAGATCGTCCTCGCCCGTATCAAGAGTGATGATGTGGATAGCATCGCCAGTGTTACCTGGCGTCCAGCGGTCATACCACACCACGATTTTAATACAATCGAGCTGCGCATCAACTGTCACTGCACCTCCCCAGGTATCGCCACCATTCGTAGTTTTTGTGTAGACACACGAACCATTACTATCACGATAAAACAGATAGCCGGTTTGATCATTCACAAACACAGACTGTGAACCAGTAACATTGTAGGTATTTGCATCGGTACTGGCAGTCGTGTCAATCGTTACAAGCGCAGCCTCTGCCACACTCGGCCACCACAGCGCAGTTTGAATTGCCACCGGGCCAAAGAGCTGCACCACCATGACGACAACCAACACTAGTGAGGTCGGCAACTGTATACATCCAAATAAACGCAGTCGTAACATACTCCGAAGTCACTCTATTCTACCCTATCTTTCGCTTGAACGTGACCTACTGCTGGGTACTGGTGGCGGTCATATCATAGGGTGCAATAATGAGGTCCGACACATTCGTGTCTGTTGTGGTGGCTTGCGTAGTATCGAACGGGGAGGTAAGTCCGCTCGTTGAAGAGGCCGATCGTAAATCCAACTCAAATACTGGTGGTGTCGTAGTCCCAAGCGGATCAATCTCGATATCAAGTGGTGGATCAAGATCAGGCTGTGCATCGGAGTCCAATTCATCACCTTGTAGCTCTGGCGGCTTCTGTTGTATCAAGGCACGCACTTCACCAGTTGGCTCGCTCGACGGCAAGCTATCGGGTAGCTGTCTGGGCAAAGCCTCTAGTGGTACACTTTCTCCCGAGACAAGATCAAATCCTTTCGTTATCACATCTCCATTTGCGTACATCGCTTCATACATCACCACCATTCGTGGATTACTCACCGTGACACCGTCTGCATCCTTGATTACGGTATATGTTCGCTCGCTGATGTCATAGGTTTGCAGTTGCTGTCGACCATCGTCAAAGCGCGTATTCCAGATCACGAGAGAGCCCCGCATGTGTGGCGCTATGTCATGAGCAACTGACTTTGTGATCTGTTGCTCGCGCGTACCATCAAAAAGAATGATCTCCCAATTCGTATCTACCCAACGCTGCCACACAATGTACTCACCATGACGAGCTGGCTCCATGTTGTTCGTTTCGCCAGCTGTGACTTGTGTTTCTGTCGCTGACTCAATGTCATAGCTCATGATCTGATAACGGTCATTAATCAAACGGTGCCAAACAATGGTGTCGGAGTACTGGTCGTAGTATGGTGCCGCATCATCAACGAGATTGTTGGTGAGTTGGGTAGATACACCACTACGCTGGAGATAGATTTCTAAATCACCATCGCTATCTGGGGCAGCAATCAAACGGTCTTCCATGAGTGTGACGTCAGATACTTTCTGACAATAGAATGATCCATCTTCAATCACCGTACACTCACTACG
>Ga0100380_10003612_pt1 | contig 16353 bp, 15 predicted proteins | sample CryGeymeta201504_FD_80417 | JGI IMG/M metagenome (GOLD analysis project Ga0100380, IMG submission 80417) | Groundwater microbial communities from Crystal Geyser aquifers in Utah, USA - Crystal Geyser metaG 2015-04 | ecosystem: Environmental > Aquatic > Deep subsurface > Groundwater | place... | reverse complement strand
CACAATCCAAAAGTATCTAAGAAAAATCCAACATATGCTAGCAAAGGATAAGACGTTAGGAATGCGAGGCTCGAAGCAATGAGACCTCTGTAGATCGCATGCACCGCTAAACTCGCTGTGCTGAATTGTGAAATCCTTTTAATGATTATTTAATGCTATTGTTTTTGTCAACATAAATAAATTCATATACTGTAGTTTGGTAGTATTACAAGTTATCTTGGTCGATAACTTTTTTGCACAAATATCATTATAATTATACTTAGAAGATCTCCAGCATCTCATCTAGGGCCTATAACATGATAAACTCATATACTTCCATTTATAGCTAGAGTTTTATCTAAAGGCCATGCTACTCGGTCTAGTACCAACTGTGAGGGCTAACCGCTAACTCATTTTATAGCATTGTTATAATCCGGTCTTCATTTTACTAGTGCAAACGCTCCATGTCTTCCTCTGTTAGCACCAACTGCTTCTATTCTATTAGGCCACATTTCAAAGTCACCAATTTCTAGAGATCGGCCAAGCATTCTGTGTAAAGAGTGGGAATGTCCTCAAGTACAAGAGAACGTCTGAAATAGACAACATGCTCCCAGGGAAATGGCTCTCCTTTGTCACCAGAAGGTCTGTGATCCTCAAGTAGTCCAATAATGCACTAAAAGACGCAACGATGGAAGATTGTGATGGCTTGTCGCTTGGAGTAAGGATCATCTTATTCGGGAAATTCCTTGTTCTCGTAGAACGATTACTCCCACTCAATGAAAATTTCGTTGGAGATCAGAGGATCATATTATTCGTCGGGAATCTAGAAATCTCTCAGAAATTTCAAATACTATTTGGGCGTGAATCCTTGATTTTTATTTAGCTTGGCCATTACTTCAACCTGGATCTATTTTTTATCGAGGAAATTAAATAATTGTGACGCATATGATACAATTTCCTAGATCTCAAAAGGCACAACCTCAGCACTAACAGGCGATATATTATGAGTATTGCTGTGCCGAGGCTTCCGATTCACCACAATATCTGATCTTTCGGACAAGCCTTCAATTTTGAATATTTATCTGAATTTCAATTCTTCAACAATTTAAAAATCCTCTTATTTAAGGTCATACTCCTTGCTTTGGAATTATAAACTTTAAGCATCTTAAACCATCTCGAATTATTTGAGATCTGACTCTGTGATTTTGGAAATTGGAGGTAGCTACGGTTCGATAATAATATCTATTGTGTTTTAGCGCTTTTCGTCAATTTTTATCAGCTATATAAATAGTTAGTGGGTTAGACCTTCTATGATCTAATCGAGAAGAAGACGCTCCTTTTTTTCTAAAACTATGGGATTAGTGCTGATAGCTTAATTGGTTTTAGTTGGTTAGGTTTCAATTATTGGAGAGTGAGTCGGACTAATCTAGTATACCTCAGGACTAACAATTACTCCCTCTTTTATTCTATTGAAACAAAGATGCTCCTCTTCCTCTCCGATATCCTCAACTTGTGGAACAGGCTTTTTAACCACTCTAGCAGATAACGAACTTTTTTCCTTAGGTTCAGTGTGCTCTCTGGCTGAAGTTGATTTTTTATGAGAATGTTCAAATATACATGGTTCTATTTTTTGTGTTTGGAAAAATTATTTTCTGATCAAAACCCGCTTGGTCAACCGTTTCATCGATTCAGAGCTAGAGCTTGAATTTTTAGCCGTTTTATCCAAATGATAGACCTTACTGTACAGAACGGACATCGGACCATTCTAGGAACTCACCCTTCTCAACCCATTCTCCTGCTTGATGTCCTTGTAAGTATCAATAAAACTCAGGTAACCTTTCTTGATATCTTTCCTTGACTTACTCAAAGATTTTATTTGCTTATCGAAGCTGAATTAGGTTTGAGCTTTGAGCTTTTTATATTATTGGCTGGTGATGGCTCCTTGGTTGTGGAGTTAATGAAGTTGTTTTAGATTGAATTGAAATTCATTTTTTAGTTGTTCCTGTTTGAGTTGAAGATAAGACATGCTTGGGAATAGCTAGTTTGTTAGGAACTAGTAATTACGAGTATTCGCGCTCAGAGGTGATGATTGCCTCGAAGATGGATGCGGTACTTCATGTAAACCTTATTCTTAAAGCTCAAAGTGCTCCTCTTCCATCTTTTTGGGGCGACTAAGATATTCTTTTTCTTCTTCAACGATCTATTCATATTCAAGATAAGCTTTATTTTTGAGGGACTTCCCCTGCTCATATAGTTTTTCAACCTCATTTTTTTCCTCGGCAAACAGCTCTCTCTTAAATTTGGGAGAATAAGAGGTCGATATCTATCTTTCTTCTGTCTTTTTCTTCTCCCTTTTTTGAGTCTTTTGTGGTGATTTGGAATTGCAAATGTTCAGCTGTTTGCTGTTGCTTTGGTTCTATATATTTAAGTAAGATATCTTATGATCGGATGTGGCTAAATTTTTGAACACTTGCTTGTAGAGTCGATACTCTCTCCACTTCCTCTGAATAAAGATGACTGAAGATAGAAATTTCAGTTCCAACTATTAAAAATGCGGATATTCATCCACAATTTCCTCCTCAATATTTTTCCTCAAATTGTATCTCTTTTCATTGTTGAATTTTTTATTCATAAACTATTCCTTCTGTTTCCTCTGCGAATAGTGATTTGACTAAAAATAGCGAATTTCCTCCATATTGAAAAATGTAGGATTATCCTCAACAAAGTAGCGATACTACCAGTTATCAATAATTTTGATCTTTTCGTTGCTGGCACGAGATTACTTCGAATTGTGGCTGTTGATCAGACCTGAACTATTCGAGGGTATGTTTATGCAGGAACTGTAGTCTATTTCGAGTAAAGAGTGATTTTTCTTCGGTTCTTTACTGGTGGATCCTTTACGACTTTTGCTGCGATTTTTCACGGCTGGCCTCGGATGGTGAGTGGGATGGTGAAATTGTTGGGTCGTATAGGAAGCATCATATTTGTTGATTGGATACTACTAAACTGAAAATTATTCCGGTTTTTACATTTAAACTGATTTTCTTTTACCTGTTTTCTTTTTCTTTTTGGGAAAAGGACCAATCTGAGCAGCTGAAATGGATTGTTTCTTTTTCAGAAAACCCTTATCGAATGTAGTAGCTGCTGATGCGCTAATTTTGCTCTTATCAAGCTGAAAAGTACTCTTCTTTCTTCTGTTTTTAGATTTTGATCTAGACTTGTCACCTCCTTTGATATTTTTGGGCGACTTATTCTCCTTCCCTTTCGGTTTCAACTGCACAACCAAATTACTAAAAGATTGTCTTTTATGTTTGACCGAGTTCTTCTTTGCAGTCTTTACATTAACATCTTCACCTGCACTCAGAAAAGAAATATTTGATTTTTTCCTTTGCTCTGCAATTTTGACCCTTGCACCATCTTCGATATGTCTACTGTTTTTGCTCATTTTCTTGCTGTGTGAATTTCTGCTAACTAATGATTATCTCTCGTAACGTTTTCCTGTTGAATCAAGGCTCAGTCTTTTGCGATTATGATTTTCACGATGTTCAGGATATTGACTTAGTGCAGATTCGACTCTTATATTTCTGAGAGCTTTATGCATGTGACTTTATTCATGATTAAGCGAGGAAGCAGGTCGAACTGGGTGATTAGCAGGATGATTTTACTTAGACGCATGAGTAAGCTAAATGGGAAACTAATCTAGATGACAGGAAAGGTACTGAGATTTTTGAATATTTTAGATTTGATCTGTTTGATTTGTTTACCCTTCTTAGGATGTTTCGGTGATCTCCCTTCAGCTTTGTTATGAGGGTTGTTTCGTTTCGGTTAATTCATCTTATAAGATGAGTTTGAATTGCTAAGATATTCAATATTCACAACGTCCGATATTAAATTTAGGGGAATAAAAATAGTGGAAATAGCAGGGCTAGACCCTATGTTATGAAAATGGGCACTACAACAATCGATATTTGATAAACAAATAGGATGGCTACACTCGGACAAAAACTTCCAATTCTATATGGAGGTCTTAGTTAGATGTTCTTATCCAGATTTCCCTCCATTATTGAAAATGGAACCAAAAATTAGGAAAGCCAAAAAAGAAACAAAACGTCCTGATCCCAAACCTGAGATAACTGACCCCATCACCAAGGAGGTTGCCAATCGACATAAAGACATCACTGAACTTGAAATAATGTAGCAACCTCTCAAGCAAATCACAAAAAATGCCAAATTATGCATGTAAGCCTGCCCTAAACTCCAAGCCATTACTTTATCTGGATGTTCTCTTGTTTATCTAGCCAATATGCCTGAAATAGCAGAGTTGATACATTTGGACCTATCTGTCAATGAAATTGCAGATTCAGAGCTGAAGTATTTGGACAAATATACAAAACTCAACTACCTCAGCTTGGCACAGAATAAAATCACAAAGTTGCAAAGTATTAAACTGTTATCACCTCTAACCAATCTGAAAAGAATAGAATTGATCGATAACTAGATCGACGGATTGCCTGACTACCATAGCGCAGTTTTTCAAGTGTTTCCCAAATTGGACCTATTGGATAGCTTTAATCGTGAGGGCAATGAAGTCGAAGTGGATAATGAGGACCTGGAGCTCTAAGATGACAGTGATGATGATGGATAAGATGACTAAGAAGAAGATGAGGAAGAAAGCTCGGAACCTAAGAAGCACCAAAAAAAAGAAAATCGACCGACACAAAGTTTTGATAATGAAAGCTAAGATGAGGATTTTGACCCCAACTAAGAGAACGAAGGTTAGGAAGGTGGCTAAAATGTGAGATTCGGTATTGGCAGCAGTTCAAATGAGGACGACTAAGAAGAAGGTTCAGAGTAGGAATAACCAGATTTTGATGATCCCTAGGAAGAAAGCAAATCTTGATCCCCACCTTTATTTACAAATCAATAGAATTATTTTTTCTGATAGTATTTTAATCAATAGTATACAAACAATGTATAATGAGGTTTGTTTAGATGATCACTGCACAAATAATTGCCAGAAACGTGAACATTGCTCCATGTGACAACTTACTTTGCTTACATTTCGCATTCTCTCTTCTTTCTGTCTTTCTTACTCTTGTAATTTTGCATTAACTTCCATGATCGCTTTCTAATCTCGCAGGCTTTCCTATCCAGCATAGGTCAGCAAAGCTCTTAGGTCATATAGAGTAGCCTCTAGATGCTCGTTGCGTTCTTTGAGAATTTTGTTCTAAGCAGAGATAAGGATTATCTTGGCTATCAGCATTTCTCTCTGTTGCTGTGGAAGTCTGTTGCCGTTGGAAGATGGATAATGGATCGAATGGGTAACGACTAGATTGTGATGGAGGTTGAGGGATGTCATTGTACTTTTGAAAAAGAATTATTATAAGTTTTCGAGGGCAAAATGCATAAATAGTCAGGCTAAAAACTTGAAAGTAAAACACAATAAAATTGAGTGTGGTTAATCAATAGTGATAATTAAATGAGGTCAGAGGTATTCAAGGTAGTGTTGCTTGTATTATGCTGTCTTGCGTTTGAAGACTGCGAAAGAGCCTGGAATTGGTAAGTCAGCTCCAGATGCCCAAGAGCAATACTGTTTGGAAATAAAAGCTGGATTTTATTTGATCCATTCTCGACTCATGGCCACCAAACTCCAAGAATTCAAATCCGTATAATCTCTCTCGCCAACCGTGCTCCCTAAATAGTTACTCTGAGCATCGATCAACTAGATGCTTGGATACCATTTTCCTTCCTGGAAATGTTTGACTTCTTTGGTGATTTACTCATCATAAGCCTTGAGGAAATCTCTTTCACTACCAGATAAGATCAGCACTCCTGTAGTTGTTAGATACTTGTTGGCTAGTCTATATGAAAAAACGTTTCGCATGAGCTGCATTTGATATTACTAGAGATAGTCGGTGACGATGCGCTAATCATCGAAGTTGAAGCTATTTTTTTAACTTTACTCCAAAGGAAGGACGACTATTGAGTCAAATTGCTTCCCTTCAAATCTATTTTCAAGTTATTGATAATTTTTATTTAGATAGTATTCGTGATAAAAAGTTGGCTTGGTTGGCTCCTTAACCTCCTCAATTTCAGTTGAAGACGACTCTTCCTTTATCTCACTCTAGCCCTAAATAGCTGGAGGAGTGACAAAAATACGAGTGATCTCCCAATGTTTGTTAAGAGCATTGTGCATGTGAGTATAGAGGGGATTTGTTGCTTAGGCAAAGATGAGGATATTTTTGCGTTTGGTCATAATTCTATGTTTGAAGTACTTCGTCATTCTGATAGACCAGTTGACGAAAAACTTGCCAATAGATTTGACTGTTGTGGTCAGACCTTGGGACATTTTTGTGAATGAGCACAATTATAATACAAATGCAGGAAGATAAATCGAGCCCTTAGAATTGCAAAAAATAATAGAACAATAATACAAGTAACAATGTTAACTCTGCAGCTGAGAAGGAAGAATAGTTTGAAGTATACAAGTATCAAGTGTCAGGCAAGACCCCCAAATACATAGATAACCTTCGAGGCCGTATCTACAAAATATTTTCGAAATCATAACACTAGTTCTATGAGCACATCAAAGCCATCAAACAGGGAGACCAGAGATATGGTCTCAAATAATATTTTCCTGAGTACTTGGGCGTGTATGAGGAGAAAGATTTGATCGGTATGACAAATCTCAAAAAATAAGATTCCGTCATTTCAAAAGATGAAGATGAATAAGGCTTACCGAATAAAGGTGATCGAGTTATATGGATTGAGCACATAGCCAAGAGAAGCACAGACAGTCCCCAGAAAGACAGAAATTTTCTTTGTCTCAAAAACCTAACCTACAGGTATTAGATGCCCAACATTCTGGATATAAAATTAGGTAGGAAAAAATTCAAATAGAGCAACATCAAATTTGCAAAGTCTACCACCGATAGTCATCACTTCAGAATCAACGGCATGGTTGTGCACCTTGACAACGGAAAAGGATATGAAGAGTGTTTCGTCAGTAAATATTTTGGGCAGAAGATAACCGAAAATTAAATTGAGCAATACTTGGCCTTGTTTTTCTTTGATGGAAAGACAATCAATATCAAATTGCTGGAAAATATCATTTAAGAGCTGCACAAAATGATAGCAAATTTCAAATTGTTCAGAGGGATCAATTTCACGAGTTCATCTCTGTTCATAGCCTTCGATGAAAAAGATCACAGGAAATTTTCCCTCAAACTCATAGACTTCGACAAGTATGAGTTTGACTAGAGCATCGAATAGGACACAAATATATTGAAAGGGCTCGAAAACATTCTTCTTTTCTTCAAAAACATCATAGAGGCCGGATCTGAGCATGAATAAACTATACTTAAGAAGTAGTTGAGAATTTTCCAAGAAGAAGTGGAGATTGTTCCATAAAACAAGATCGCCAAGTACGAGAAAGATGTAGAATATCCCAAAAAATGATTTAGCTGGTGATATTATTGATCATTTCTTATATCCCCCTGATTTCTTCCTTCTGGCTAAAATAATATAAAAATTTGAGTAGAAATGGGAGATTGCGTTTCGGTTTCAGATGGTTAAAGAGGCCCAGCAAGATAGAACAAATTACCTGTCCTGTTGCAGAAAGCCAGAATAATACTAGAGCAACAAATAATGAAGCGCTCCAAGACCCTCCAAGAACAATAGTTCAGCCTTTATCAAAATTTTCTCAAAGATAAATTTAATCGTAGTCTAACAGTTTAAAAGGCAATTATAGGTAGAACCGTTTACTGCAAGAACATCAATCAAAGTACTAATGATTAAAACTTAGTCTATCTGATATGTTCAACTTAATGCAAAGCTATCCTCGATCGCAAAGGTGCAATCTAAAGAAATATCGAAGTGGTGCAAGCATCAATGCGGACTTTGGTTTATTCTGCTTCTATCTTGAAAGAAGATGTGCTTTATGAGCTTCAGTAATATATGAGGTCTTATGGTCAATTCAAATTTCCCAACGATAACGATATCAGACATGAGTTGGTAAAAATACATAAAAAGACAGATCAGGTGACTTTCTAGATGGAAAATTCCTTTATTTTGGAGTTCTGTGGGGTCCATAATATCGAAATGACAAAAATTAATGAAGTTGGGCATAACTACGGGTATTCTGCAGGTAGGCACACCATACTCCAATGATATCATTGCTTTGTTTCCGAGTATTATAGATAATTAATATCAACAACTCTCCTTGAAGATATGTAAAATACAAGAGTTTCAATCACGATTTCAGTACTTGGGCTGCTCCATGAAGATCTGAGAAGGATCGTTGGGATCGACAAAAGCTTTGTAGTTGAAGTTGCCATTCCTGACATCGTTGTACATTCCACTGTTTTGTATAAATACCTCCATGTTACGATTGTACTTTCTGACTTCTTTTATCCAGAAGCTCAAAAATCTGATAAAAGTGTCACAGCCTCCGTTATTGAACCACAACTTGAAGTGACAATTTCCAGGAAGCAGTCCTTGATTGGGAGGTGTACTTCCTTTTAGATAAGTGGTTCCAAAGATCGGGAATTAGACCTTTTCATCGTATAATGTGGCAAGAGGAATATCAAAGGACCAAAAATCTGCTGTCGGTTTATTACTGACGAAGATGATTCTGTGTGTGGTGAGAAAAACCTGAGTCAAGATATATTTACAGTTCCTTTCAACTCTTTTTTCCCCAGGCCATCTATCTTGACCTGAAACTCAATGTTTTGCCTGTAAAGAAGGAAGCGTTCGCCATTCAGAGCGTGAGGGATGCCTTGATTATTGACGGGAATATTGAGAGTCATCTAATATCAGATTTTATAACTATATGTGCAGGATAAGTCAACCTTTCACAGTAAATTGATTTTTTGAAGAAAAGAACAAAAGATAAAGGGAATCTCAGAATTTTTCCAGAAAATTGATATAATATAAATTTGTTGTTGACTGTTGATAAATTACTTTTGATAAACCGCATAACAGAACAAAAAGTATGATCTTTAGATGACTGGGGGAGCATCAGTGGGTTGGACCAGCACGAAACATTAAGGAAAAATATATCGTATGTGTTTGGAACTCAGCATTTATTATGTGCAGGCAATGATAGAAGGAATGATGATGATATCATGGTCTATCTTTTACTCACCCAAGATTCATCTACAAAAAAAACCTTGAGAATATTGATAGTTGAGAGTGTATCATGGCTAAATCATTTGTCAAATCAATCATCCCTTATTTGTTTTTTGCCCTAGCGTTATAGCTAATGTGATTGTTGACTCCTTAAGTCAAACTTATGTAAACCACATTATTATCAACAAAGAGTTTGAACGTGTTATATGATGTCCAAGTAACTGAATGTGACTCCCAATAAAACTGTCTATAATTAATTAAGCTTATAATTTCAACAAGATGAGCGTTCAAATACCCGAGCTTTTTTCGCAAATCAAAATAACAGTTCAGTAATACTACTCGCGCCATCATAAATCGACCATGTTAGTGGCAGATTCCTTATAATTATTAAACATTCTGATTTGCTAAGCTTCGGATTCGCCATAAGAATTGTTGACTTCAATACTGGGAGGAAAAGCCACGAGCAACAAAATAAAACAGATGCTGTTGATCAGATTCACAAAAAACAAAACAGAAGCCAAGTTTATGAGAATGTATTAGGCAGAAATAGCAAAAAACGAATTAGATTATAGAATACCAACAGGTAGCCCGAATAAAATGATGAAGGATATCCACCAAAGTCTCAAAAAGATCGAATAAGAACTGAAAACAATCAATAATAGCATTGAAACCCTTACGATAGACAACCCACCCATGTAATACGACGGTGTAATGTCGGGCCAATAAATGCGACTAGGAGTGCTTCTGAAGATGCTGATGGAAAGTTCAGATCTGGATTTGTAGAAAGAGAAAGATTAGATGCTTTTCCGCATTGTAAGTTTGAAGTTATTTAGTATATACTATGGGAATCGCTTGGCATCATTTTGAACAAAACACAATACATCATCGAACTACTTCTCGACCAAGTCTAAGAACAACCAGAACCAGATCCAGGCACTCCTTCTACAAATTCAAAACGTTCAGCTCTGTCTGAGTCTGTAGAAATATACAAGCTAAACCAGAAGAAAAAGTAAATTCTGGAGCATAGAACCAGAACCATATAAGGCAAAGATAGACAGGTCATCAACACTATCCGTTCTGACTATAAAGTCCGTTGTCGTGATACTGGTAAGGAAGTGAAGACTGAACCCAGGTCTCGCTGCTGTTTGGGCTGAGAATGTAAAAGCGTTATAACCAAACTGATTTTTCACAGCGAAATAGATATTCGTTATTCAGTCCGACAACATCAAATTTCAAGAAGCATATAGTAGGGAAGAATGGGAAACTCTTAAAAATAAATAAGATCATAGAGAAATTTTGCGTCGATTTTGCTAGATTCTTCTGAGTGACATAAATTCGAACATGGTCATTTTGGGGCCTGAATTATTTTTCCTCTTGAGGGGAGAGGAGCATGATGGCATGCTTCCTTGTTAACTTTTGTCGGAGGTGGAGATGAGGTCCAATCTATCATGAGCAGTGATGGCCTGAACATTCATGGATAGGGGCTTGCGCCTAGGTGATTTAGGACATACAAGCTCAAATTGCTCCTATTCATGCGAGTAGTTGGAGGTGGATGAGCTGTGTTCTGAACTCATTGTGAGATATGCCCTTTTTATTATATTGGATGGTTTAGAACGCACTTAAGGATTACCGTTGACCAGTGCACAGTAAATGCCTTAAAATAGCTCAGAAATCATATAAGTCTTATTCCTCTACCTTCCCGTAAAAACTTTGACCTCATAAACCCACCAGTGGAAACTCGAGCTTATGCTACTTATTATAGCGCCTGTTTCTAGGATTTCTCCATTCTAAGAAATAATCTCGAGTCAAAATAACATCCAAAGCAAATGCCAGTTGATCCCCTCTCGCCTCAGAGTTATATAAATGAGTAGTCAAATAAAGTTGAGAGAAATCGATAGCTTACGCAGTATCATGGGAGGTTGTCTCAGATTAACAGAACCACTCAACTTACCCAACGATTCTTATGATATCTACCCTCGAAGAAAGATCAAAAGCATGTCTGAAAGTTCAAGTGAAATGTCGATGAGATTTACACCGAGATTGAGTATGACAAAAAAACAAATCATGAGCTCTAATTTCGACCATAATGCCTTTTTGAGGAATAGCAACCTCCATAAAAGCAAAAGTTTAAAGCCCAAGGATAAATTATGTGGAAATATCGTCACATCACAAGCAACAAAATCGTCTTTTAGACACGCCATTCTCAAATACAAAAAGAACTACCATCCAACCAACGCCAGTAGGGGAAGTCGCGATACCTCCAACTAACACGTTCGCGAACCTCGTAAAATCCGACTTTTCAAACAGTAGATAGTATAGGAAGGATAATTTCAAGTCTAACTCCGTAGAATGACTATCTTGAGTCAAGTTATTGCCTAAAACACCCGCAAAGAGCAAATAATGATGAGGCAGAAAAGCAAAAGTAGGCATAAAACCGTCATGTGATTGAATCAACTTTGCACTGAGTGATAGATAATATGTGTGAACTAAAAAGTCAATATTATAGCCTATCAGATGGAAATATGCCGGATTACCTTAGGTTAGTCTTTATAGGCATAGCTGAGGGCCCATTCATGGTTAGGAATGACCCAAGTGCAAGGCTATTTGCTGAGTCGGAGCTCATATGTTTCAGCTTTGAAGGACAAATATTTATGCTGTTTGATGTGCTAAATGTGAAATTATCCATTGTTCTATTCAGACATCCCTCCAAGTATGGGCTCCAATCGCCATTCTTCAGGATAACTTGATTGCATCAACTGATGATGTTCTCGATTGTAACTCATGTAGTGTTCAGTCAGTGCATTTCTAATATATATTTTATGTCCTCTGCTTTTGCTTCGATGCGATCTGTCGATACTTTATCTCAGATACAGCTCCTCTTTTTCAGGTTAAATGCCTTAGAAAAGCCAGCGTTGGTTCATTCTGAAGTTAGGCTCATATAGGATTATCTAATTTTAATTTAATCTTGAAGCATTAGTGAGATCTATTGCTTTGCTTTTGTCTGTGCAGAGAATGAAACCTGTACCTTTGAGAGCATCGACATCCACCTATTTTACTTTCTTCAGTAAAAATTATTGATTTGTTTCTCGCTCCATGAATTAGTTGGACTGTAGTATGCCATCAAGAGTGAGAAAGTTTTCGTTATGATCACGTATTCTAAATACTCCAGGTTTGACCTCCTGTATGATGAAGGTCTGCTTTTAGTATAAACTGCCATGCTCAAGTTCAACCTAATAGTCATCACTACTCAAACTAAGATCAGTCCTCGCATGGATGATCATATACTAATTCTCATTTTCATTCTGTTTGAACAACCATAAGTAGTTGAGAATATTTGGGTCATTATGATTAAGCTCTCCCCCAATAACTTGAACATGATCATCCTCCTATAATTTATAACTTTTGAGCTCCTCCCTCAGACAAAAACTGTTGCCGTGACATTCGATCACATAGAAATCTTTTTGACTGATATTTGATCTATGAACGAGAGGGATCGTGCGTTGATTGAAGCTGAGAGACCGCTTGAGTAGTTTGTTTATATCTTTGATCATATGAGTATTAACTTACTTAAATTATTCTATATTTATAGGTTTCTTCTTTATGGGAAATATTCTTAGCTTGGCAACCGACCAACTCGATGACCCTCACTCAACCCCCGAACTCAAAATAACATTAGATCTGGATAAACCAGTCTATACCGAAATCAAACAATTGCTGCATTGGTCACTAGCATAAATTCGCAACATTTATGCACCGTTTCGCAAAAGAAAAAGTTCACCTTTGCTAACCCGCTCCTAATTCCTAAGGTTTCTTAGGCTAAGCCGGATCTCTGCCTTCCACATTTATGACTGTTTGTGCGAGCAGACAGAAATCAATGCTTTTGAGGTGATGGCCATCCTCGTATTAGCTTCCTTCACCACATATACATACAAGATCCAATGTAAATATGGAAATAAGATAGTCATGTTTAACATATTTGACTTGTTTTCGTCGAGGACGCTCAAATTTTCAGATTTGATGCTGATGTTCAAATCTGTAGTCAGAGGGTTCTGCCTCCTTACAAGACAGGCACTTCCTGACATTCAACTATTGGAGAAATACGCTCAAACAGTCTTCATGAGGGCCGATCTAAACAATGACCAAAATCTTGAACTGACATAGTACCTATTTATTTACATTTAGAATCATGAACTGGGTCTAGGAGAACAAAGATGCCCTTGCACTGTTCAAATCTTTTGAGCCGAAAGATTATGGAAAAGAGTAGTACCACATATTCAATTTATTCGCACCCTACAAACAGAGCGAAGCTGATTTGCTTTTAGCTAGAATAAGAAAAGTTCACTACAACTAGAAAGTCGATTACCAGGATTATCAATTGCTGAAAATAGAAGACAATGTGATGGCTGGCAAATAAAATCTTAGCTTAGGTCTAACTAGATAAAAATCTATTGGGGGCACCAATCTTGAATTAAATAGGCCCAGGGAAATATCTTCTCAATTGAGCAAAACCGCATCCAATTTGATCAGGTTTCAACGTAGCTCAACTAAAGGTCTCTTTGATAAAGCTCATAACGTCATGACTCCTAAGGTGCAAACTCTTGGCAACTCTGGCATTTTTCCTCAGATCCCAGCCCGAGGCGATTCTTCCTTTTTGGGCACCAGCAATTCAGGTCAAAATTTATACTCCAGCCATGCCGCTACCAGCAAATTCAGCAATATCATTATCATCGTAGTTTTTGTATCTATCATAGAAAGGCAGAACCATTACCAAAAAGGACATTTTCGATCTTAGAGACTACTTCTAAAAGTTGTCAGGAGGCAAAGAGTCCATCCTGATTGAAGATTTTATTGAGTCTTTCAGCCAGGATAAATACAACCATATGAAAAGTGTTGCAGCCTCGCTATATAATTTTTTAGATGAGGATCAAAATGGAAGAGTCACTTTTAAGGAATTACTCATGAAAATATATCCTAACCTCATGCCGCATCATCTGAGTGCCATCGATCGTTGGTGCGATTAATATGCTTCGAGTTTCAACCTCAAACAAAGATCAAGACCCAACCGCCGTGCCGACGACAACAAGAAGCGAGTTTTACCAAAAACTTGTCTTAATCGCTTCAAATAAATGTTTTCTTTCTACGACCGTGACAGAAAAGGCTTCATTTCTCTTGAGGACATGCACCGAGTGCTTAACTAAGTCTGTACGGAAAATTAGATAATCTAGCTCTTTTAAGAAAGCGACAAAGATGGTGATGGTAAGTTAGACCTTCATGAATTTGCCAACGTGATCCTGCCCGCCGATCTTGAGATCTAAGGTCTGCAGTGACCGATCTCTTCTGTTGATTTTTGTGTCTACTTCCTGAAATTAATTGTTTAGTATTGATTACAATTATCACGATGTTGACATGCCGCCATATAATCATAATATCAAGCTTAGAGAATGATGTAAGACTAAGGGGCTCTGGCTAGGATGGATGTACCCACTGGATCGATCTACTTGCTCAACCTAATCAAAGTATTCCTCAAGGGGCCAAATCCTGACGTCTAGCATAAAATGACCCTCTTCAATGCAGATCATTATCTCACCCTACTTGCTGATCCGGAATATCCAAGAGAAATTATGGTGGTTTGCTGCTCAGCCCTTAAAAGTGCACTAGATAGACGTGCCTAGTTTATCGAGTCTTATACTTCCATTTTGGGCACGGTTGAGGCTCTCTATCTAGCTTGTAATGCTTCGATGTGCAATTTGCTGGAATTGGTGCTTGAAAAAATATTTGAAGTGTATCTCGACGATGAAAAAAAGTTGGAGGCTTTTGAAGGAGTCACTGAAAGACTAGCTTCTAGTTCAGATATACGCCTATGCTAGAGCAATTTGCGAGTGCTAAAAATTGCTCAAATGCTTGTTAGATCCATGGCAATCCCCACCCTCAACAATGAGATTTGCGTAGGCTCTCTATTCTGCTATATAAAACAACTATACTATACTCAACACAACAAATCCAACGATCAGTATAATCCCAATGGCCGAGGTTTCAATCTCTTACTGGAGAGCATGCATGTCAAGGAACTCAAGGAACCTCTGACACAGTATATACTAATGCAGGTCGAAATAGTCAAATTGCTGAAGGAAATAATATAAAAAGTAGAATCAGATGAGGATGAATAAAGTATCGTACCTGCTGCCTATCTAAGAAACAGCAAATAATTAGAGACCCTCTTAACTAAAATCATTTGTACAACTGCTAACAACAAAATTTATGGAGATAACGATACAGTAAATGAATTCAAAGCTGAAATGCTTGAACTCTTTTCGGATAATTTTATGTACCATGTCAGTTAACCTTTCCTGGTGGCTGCCATCACGACTGCGACAATCTCCCAAGTAACCTAATTGACAGATCACTCCAATAATATCGTTTCAGCTCTGCTTCTGCTAATCTAAAGATCAACAAGTTATCCTGATTACTCACAAATTTTTTATGGTTGTACACAGGTTCTTATTCTCAAATTATTCTAGCTTGTCTCAGCTCAGGCTGCTTAAAGAGATGCGCTTGAATCAGATCCCGAACATTTTGCATAAATTGCTGATGATTTCTGCAAAACACAAGAAAGTCAGTCTTTGAAAGCTCGAGCTGGATCATTGATTTATAACTTGTGCATGTTTATCGATGGGAACCTGACCTTTGTCACTAATTTTGCAATTATAGCATTGTATGATCTTGAGAGAAGAGCTGTCGAAGCACTGGGCAAAGGATAGATAGTCCGTCCTGAAGTCACCAACTCTTAGGGAGCCATGAAACAGCTATTGACCCTATGGTCGATGGGAGCTTAAAGTTTAACATAAACTAGCTTGATCGTCCTCTCATCTATCTCTGACTTGCTCAACAAAAGAGCAGAATTTGATAAGGTAATTAAAACCCATCTGAAAGTAATGCTCGGGCTGTTCAGACATAGATAGACAGTCTTGGCCTTCTTACCTCCTATAGTCCTATGCAGGTACGTACAGATAGTTAGCTATTTCTCATCTCCAGGCTGTTTGGATCCTTTCGTTCCTTTGTTTGATGTACATCAAGGAGTAGCTCACGCATTGCTCAAAGCTCTAGACACACTCATTCAGTTCCATGACAAGAAAAATGTGGATATGCGGACCTATGTCTCTTCGATATCTGCCAAAATTCTCCTCCTCTCTGATAAATTAACCCCTTTGCTGGAATCAACCATCATTTCCAGACCTGAATTGCTCT
>Ga0100380_10003604_pt1 | contig 16366 bp, 15 predicted proteins | sample CryGeymeta201504_FD_80417 | JGI IMG/M metagenome (GOLD analysis project Ga0100380, IMG submission 80417) | Groundwater microbial communities from Crystal Geyser aquifers in Utah, USA - Crystal Geyser metaG 2015-04 | ecosystem: Environmental > Aquatic > Deep subsurface > Groundwater | place... | reverse complement strand
TATGACTACAAACGAACTACGTGAGGCTTACCTCAAGTTTTTCAAAGAACGTGGGCATGCAATAGTCCCTTCGGCTCCTCTTTTACCGGAAAACGATCCATCTACTTTGTTTACCGGAAGCGGTATGCAGCCGATGGTTCCTTATTTGTTGGGGGAGGAACATGTTTTGGGTTCGAGAATTGCTGATTCGCAGGCTTGTTTTCGATCGCAAGATATAGAGGAAGTGGGGGACAATAGGCATACAACGTTTTTTGAAATGCTTGGTAACTGGTCGCTCGGTGATTATTTTAGGGCAGAGCAAATTCCTTGGATGTTTGAGTTTTTAACCGAAGTGGTTGGACTCGATCCACAGAATTTGTACTTTACTGTTTTTCGAGGAAACGAAGAGCTTGGTATTCCTCGAGATATAGAATCTGTAAAACTTTGGCAGAGTCTTTTTGCTACCAAAGGAATCGAAGCCAAGGATGTTGATTTTTCTGAACGAGACGGCATGCAAGGTGGACGAATTTTTTATTACGACGAAAAGAAAAACTGGTGGAGTCGTTCTGGAATTCCACAAAACATGCCAAGCGGTGAACCGGGTGGACCTGACACAGAAATGTTTTGGGATTTCGGAGTAGACAAAGGTTTGCACGAAGCATCTGCATGGAAAGATGAACCATGTCACGTGAACTGTGATTGTGGTCGATTTTTGGAAATCGGCAACAACGTGTTTATGCAGTATCGCAAAAAAGATGATGGCTCTTTTGAAAATTTACCAAAACAGAATGTTGATTTTGGTGGGGGATTAGAACGCTTGGTAGCGGTCTCTGAAAAGCTTTCAGACATCTTTTTGATCGATGCCTTTAACGGCATGCGACAAGTGATTGAAAAGAAGTCCGGGCAATCATACGGATCTAATGAAGAAAATACTTTTGCTTTTCGGGTGATTTTAGATCATGCCAAGGCTGCTGTCTTTTTGATTATGAGCGGAGCTGTGCCGTCTAATAAAGACCAAGGTTACTTTACTAGGCGTTTGGTTAGGCGCTCTGTAAGGTTTGGACGTCGCTTAGGAATTGAAGGTTCGTTTTTAGGTGAACTGGCCGAGGCGGTAATTATGCAGTATGGTGAAGCTTATCCAGAACTAATCGAAAAGCAGGAATCTATTAAGTCCGAGCTTTCGCTAGAAGAGGAAAAGTTCAGCAAGACTATTTTGAAGGGTGAAAAAGAGTTTGAACGACTTTTTGCCCACAAAGGAGCAATCAACGGGGAAGATGCCTTTTTGCTTTATTCGACTTTTGGTTTTCCGCTTGAGCTAACCGAAGAGATGGCTCTGGAGAAGGGTCAAAAGATCGATAAGCAGGTTTTTCAGACAGAATTCCGCAAGCACCAAGATTTATCTCGTGCCGGATCAGCCGAAAAATTTGCTGGTGGACTTTCTGATCATTCTGCTGAATGTACTCGTTTGCACACGGCTACACACCTTTTGCATCAAGCACTCCGAAAGGTGTTAGGTGAACATGTGGTTCAAAAAGGGTCTAATATAACCCAAGAAAGGCTTCGTTTCGACTTTCCACACTCAACCAAAATGACTCCAGAGGAGATTTTAGAGGTTGAAAAGCTGGTAAATGAGGCCATTTCTAAGGATTTACCGGTTTACTATGAAGTTTTGAGCTTAGAAGAAGCTAAAAAACGTGGTGCAATCGGCCTTTTCGAGGATAAATATGCCTCACTTGGCAATCAAATAAAGGTCTACTTTGTGGGTGATAAAATCTTAGGTGATTACGCCAGTATTGAGGTCTGTGGTGGGCCACATGTGGCAAAAACTGGTGAATTAGGCCATTTTCGCATCGCTAAGGAGGAATCAGCCTCAGCTGGTGTAAGACGTATTAAAGCGGTTCTTGAGTAGTCAAAAGTTCAAAAAACCTTGCAAGTATTAAGTTTTTTAATCCACAACTCTACTGTATTTTCTCTTGACAGAAGTCTGTCAATCAAGTAAAATGCGGGCGCCTTAACGAATTGGACACGCGTCCAACCTTCTGTGCGATCCGTGTAACACTCACTTGATCAAAAAGAGATGTTACAGTTAGAGCCAAGAAACTATGGCAGAAAAAAGCACGAAGGAATTTATTGAAGTTCGAGGAAGAGTGGAGGAGCTACTCCCGAACGCAAACTTTCGAGTCACGCTCGAAAACGGTCAATCTATCACCGGATACCTATCCGGAAAAATGCGTAAGTTCAGAATCCGTATTCTCCCGGGGGATGACGTGAAACTGCAACTTAGCCCATACGACCTCACAAAAGGACGCGTTGTTTATCGTTTTTAGACACGTAACTCTCATTCACAAACGCGCCCCAAACTTTATGAAAGTACGCGCATCTGCCAAGCCAATTTGCCGCGACTGCAAAGTTGTTCGCCGCAAAGGACGCGTGGTTGTTATCTGCAAAAATCCTCGCCACAAACAGAGGCAGGGTTAACCCTTATCCATTCTTGATTTCGTATGGCCCGTATTGCTGGCGTTAACATCCCCACGGATAAACGCGTTGTGATCGCCCTCACCTATATCTATGGGGTAGGGAAGTCTCGCGCTGTGGAGGTACTAGAGATGGCAGAAGTAGATCAAAACATTCGTGTTAAAGATCTCGATGCCGACCAGGTCCACCAGATTCGTTCTATTCTAGAGAAATCCTTTAAGCTTGAAGGTGACCTAAGACGTGATGTTCTTCAGAACATTAAGCGCCTAAAGGAAATCGGAAGCTACCGAGGTTCTCGTCACACCAAACGTTTGACCGTTCGCGGACAACGTACCAAAACCAATTCTCGAACAGTTCGAGGTAACGTGCGTCGCACCACAGGAAGTGGACGACGAGCGCTCACCAAGACCTAATGCACTATGGCAAAAGTAACTACAAAGAAGACAAAAAAGAAAGTACTTCGCCAGGTGTCCCAAGGTGCTGTGTATGTGCAATCAACGTTTAACAACACGATTGTTACAATTACAGATGCTCAAGGAAACACATTGGCTTGGTCTAGTTCTGGAAACTGTGGTTTTAAAGGACCAAAAAAATCTACTCCTTTTGCTGCCAGTATCGTTATCAAAACGGTTGCTGACAAAGTTAAAGAAATTGGCGTCAAAGACGTTAATGTCTTTATCAAGGGAGTTGGTAACGGTCGTGATTCCGCTGTTCGTGCTCTAAACACTCACGGATTTAATGTGCTTTCAATTAAGGATATAACTCCGCTTCCACACAATGGATGCCGCGCGCCGAAGCCTCGTCGCATGTAATCCCTTTCGTCTATGGCAACTTTACACACAACTTGCAAATACTGCCGACGCGAGGGCGTTTCCTTGTGTGGCCGTGACAAATGCGCCTTTACACGTCGTCCAACGACTCCGGGTGTACACGGTCCATCTCAGCGCCGCGTTAGGCTTTCTTCGTTCGGTATTCAGCTCCGTGAAAAACAAAAAGCTCGTCGTTTGTATCGCTTAATGGAAAAGCAATTTTCTAAGTATGTTTCAGAAGCTTTACAAAAAACTGGTAACACCGCAGAAATTCTTGTACAATTCCTAGAGATGCGTCTCGATAACGTAGTCTATCGATTGGGCTTCGGAAAAACTCGTGGTCAGGCAAAACAAATGGTTAGCCACGGTTTCATTATGGTTAACGGAGTATCAGTCGACGTTCCTTCTTATCGAGTACGTCCCGGAGACGTTATTACGATCAAAGAATCCAAGCAAAAGACAATCCTCATGGAAACTGTCAAAAACAATGCAAGTCGTGGAGAAACACCACTTTGGCTTTCAAAGGATTTGGCAACTTTTTCCGGAAAGGTAACTTCGCTTCCAGAAGGTGCAGACCTTAAACAGGTCTTCGATCCAACATTGATCGTTGAGTACTACTCTCGCTAATTCCCCCACCGCGGCGCCGTACCCATCGGCGTCTTCCGGTGTTTCAATTGAGGAGATAAAGTTATGGAGAATATCCTTCTTCCATCGAGCATTCGTTTTGAAGCTGGCGACAAGCCGGAGTCTGGTACTCTGATTGTCGAACCTTGCTACCACGGATACGGAACTACACTTGGTAACGCTTTGAGACGCGTTTTGCTATCATCACTGCCTGGTGCAGCGGTTACCGGTGTCAAAATAAAAGGAGTCACCCATGAGTTTCAGGCGATTGATGGCGTTAAAGAAGATGTGCTTGAGATTATTTTGAATCTCAAGGGACTGCGTCTCAAGCTTTTTTCTGAGGAACCAGTTACTTTGGTTCTAAAGGCAAAAGGAGTTGGAGCAGTGACTGCCAAGTCAATCGAAGCAAACTCTGATGTAGAAATCATTAACTCCGACCTAGTTATTGCCACGCTAACAGATGCAAAAGCAACACTAGAAGTCGAATTGACCGTTGAGCGTGGTCGTGGATATCGTCCAACAGAAGAACGCGAAGACGAAAGTCGAGACATTGGCATTATTGCCGTTGACGCTTTGTTTTCACCTGTTCGCAACGTGGGTTATCGAGTCGAGAACACGCGTGTTGGAGAAATCACCAACTTCGATAAATTGATCATGTCGATCGAAACCGATGGTTCAATCACCCCAGAAGATGCGGTGAGACAAGCCTCCCGGGCTCTCATTGACTATTTCTCAATTTTATTGCAAGATGCGCCCGCCCCGGTTTCTGATTCAGGGGAAAAGCCAGCCACTGAAGAAGATCTAGAAACCGAAATGTAGATCAACAAGTTATTTATGCGTCACCGAAATAAAGGAGTCATTCTAGATCGCAATAAGGCTCACCGTGAAGCTTTGCTTCGTAACCTTGCAACTAGTGTGATTTTACACGAAAAAGTTATCACAACCGTGGCCAAGGCCAAGGCTGTGCGTCCATTCGTTGAGCGTGCAATTACTAAGGGTAAAACCCCAACGCTTGCTGCTCGACGCGAACTCATGAAGATTTTTTATACGGATCACCCGGTAAATAAAATTCTTGAAGTCATCGCTCCTCGTTATACCGAACGACCAGGTGGTTACACACGTATCACCAAAGTCGGTGCTCGAAAGAACGATGGTGCCGACATGGCACAGATCGAACTTGTTTAGTCGACATCGTATGAAAAACCTACAACGAACAATTATTGAAATCGACGCCACAGATAAGGCACCGGGACGTCTTGCAACCGAGATTGCCCGCCTTCTTATTGGTAAACACAAGAGCGATTTTCAACCAAACCTTGACGCAGGAGACTTTGTACGAATTGTGCATGCTTCAAAAATGCGCATTACCGGCAAAAAACTAGAACAGAAAGCGTATTACAGTCACTCCGGATATGCCAAAGGTCTAAGGACTAGGTATATGAGCGATATTTTCGTTGCCAACCCGGGAGAAGTTTTGCGCCGTGCTGTTTCTCGTATGTTGCCAAAAAACACGCACCGAACACCTCGTTTGGAGCGACTTGATATCGTCAACTAGGGATTTATGGCAACAGAAGAAACTACTACCAAAAGATACACCCCAGCCCTTGGAAGGCGTAAGGAAGCTACCGCTCAGGTACGTTTGATCCCACAAGGATCCGGCAAGATCACAATCAACGATCGTGAACTTGGCGCGTACTTTACTCGTCCGGATCATCAAATTTTGGTAAAAGCACCTCTCGTTTTGACAGGTACTACCGAATCATTTGATATCACCGTGCGAGTTTTGGGAGGTGGTATTACAGGTCAAGCGACCAGCGTTCAACTTGGAATCTCCCGAGCACTTCAAATCATAAATGCAGATTTCCGCGAATCTCTAAAAAAGAGCGGATTCCTCACTCGTGATGCCCGTACTCGTGAACGTAAAAAATACGGAAAAAAGAGCGCTCGTCGTTCTCCACAGTGGTCAAAACGTTAAAACACAAAAACACCCATGTAAATTGGGTGTTTTTGTTTGTTATAAAGACATGGTAAAAAAGGTCATTTGTTTAATTTGATTAAAGTTATGCATATATACAGTCATTCTGAGGAGTTCGACGACGAAAGAATCTGAGCCCGTGAACAATCTTTGTAATGTAAAGAAAAGTCAATTATAATAAAGTTAATTGTATGTCCAAAAATGACAGAGAATTTTACAAAGCGGAATATTTGGCTAATCTTCTTCAAGTCAATATCATGACTATTTACAGGTATATAAAAGCTGGTAAATTAAAGGCATATAAGTTTGGTAAAGAATTTCGTATTGATAAGAATGAATTTGAAGATTTTGTAAAGCGGTCTGAATTGAAATAATATGGCGCACATTTTTAAGAAGAATAAAATCAAGGAGATTGTATCGGGAATTTCGTCAGAAGAACTGATGGATAAAATTGAGCTTGTAAAACGTTGGCATAATGATTATCACAAAGGTTCATTGAAATCCGATAAGGAAACTTCTCGCGAACAAGCTTTTAATCAAGATTTTTTTGTAAAAGTTCTTGGTTATGAAGAAAAACCTGCAAAAGAGTATTCACTTGAACCAAAAGCAACGACAGAAAAAGGACAATTACCAGATGTAATTTTAGGATTGTTTAATCCAGAAAAAGAGATCAAGCATCTCTCCGCAGTTGTTGAATTAAAAGGCGCCAATATTTCTCTGGATAAACCACAGCAGCGTGAAGGGAACATGAGTCCAATTCAGCAAGCTTTCAAATATAAAACTCAATATCGGTCTTGTCCTTTTGTTCTTGTTTCAAACTTTTGGGAGTTTCGATTGTTCCAAGACAATCAATTAGATTATGAGATTTGGAATCTTGATGATTTGGTCAATCCAGAAAACGACTATTTTGAGTTCAAAAAATTCCATTATCTTTTAAATAAAGAAAACTTTACATCTTCTGAAGGACTAACAAAAACTCAAAGGCTTCTTTCTGAAATGCGATCTGAGCAAGAAGAGATTAGTAAGAAATTTTATGATGAATACAAAAATTTACGCCTTGAGCTATTAAGGGACTTATATAGACAAAATGAGTTGGTGCGTAATGATATTGAAATAGGAATTAAAAAAGCGCAGAAAATCATCGATCGAATTGTTTTTGTTTGTTTTTGTGAAGATAGAGGTTTATTACCTGATGATACACTTTTAAAAGTTTTAAAACTTTCTGAAGACACTTACGGTAGTTTTAGAACAACGCTTCAAGGATTATTTGAAGGAATAAACTCAGGAAGTGAAAAATTAGAAATTCCCGATGGATACGACGGTGGTTTATTTGAAAAAGACTCGGATTTAAATAATCTACAAATTGCAGATGATGTTCTAAAAAATCTTGTTAAACTTGGAAAATACAACTTTGAGGAAGATCTCAGTGTCTCTATCCTTGGTCATATTTTTGAGCAATCTATCACTGACTTGGAGGAAATCAAGGAAAAAGCCAGTAAAGAAAATAAACTTCCAACACAACAAACAAGTCAGCGTAAAAAACACGGAATTTTTTACACACCCGATTATATTGTTGATTACATTGTAGAAAATAGTCTTGGCGCATTGCTTCGAGAAAAAGAACACATATTAAAAAATAAATTTAAGTTAAAAGACGACATTCAGGATACGAATTATCAAAAAAGATCTCGACAAGTTTATACTGAATATCAAGTATTTTTACAGAACATAAAGGTTCTTGATCCTGCATGTGGTTCTGGTGCTTTTCTTGTTCGTGTTGTCGATTATTTGCTTGAAGAGAATAAGCGTGTCGATTATATTCTTGGTGGAACATTGTTGTCTGGAGATGAATACATAAAATCAGTTCTAACAAACAATATCTTCGGCGTAGATTTAAACAGCGAATCCGTTGAAATTACAAAATTGTCCCTATGGCTTAAAACAGCCAAAAAAGGAAGACGCTTAACTCATCTTGATAACAATATCAAATGCGGTAACTCGTTAATTAATGACACCAATGTTGTTGGTGATAAAGCTTTCGACTGGCAAGAAGAGTTTAAAGACATCTTTGATAAAGGTGGTTTTGATGTAGTCCTTGGAAACCCTCCGTACGTACGACAGGAACTTATTGGTCCATATAAACCTTATTTGGAAGAACACTATGTATCATTTTCAGGTACAACGGACCTTTTTGCCTACTTCTATGAATTAGGTTTGCGTTTAATGAAAGACGACGGATACATGTCATACATTTCAAATAATTTTTTCAGAACAACTGGTGGTGGAGAAACGCTCCGAACTTTTCTGCAAGAAAATGCAAAATTTGAACAAGTTGTGGATTTTGGAACACAACAGATTTTTGCTGGAGCAACGACCTATCCAGTAATCTTTGTTTTTAGGAAAAATCAACCCACAGGAAATTTCGCATATTTAAGTGTAGAAAAAGAAGATCTCTCATCACTTCAAGCGGCTTTTCAAAATAGAAGTGTTTCTGTGGGGCAAGGAACTCTGAATGCAAAATCTTGGATTTTTGAAAATGGTATTGCAACAAGTATTAGAAACAAATTGTTGGAGTTCAAAACAATTAAGGAACAATATGGAAAAAGTTATCGAGGCATCTTAACTGGATTAAATGAGGCTTTTATAATCGATCAAGAAACAAGAGACAGATTGATTCGGGAGGATATAAAAAGTGAGGAGTTGATCAAGCCATTTTGGGAAGGACGAGATATTCAACGTTGGGCTTCTGATGTTAGTAATAAATATGTAATTGTCTTTCCTCAAGGTATTACAAAATTATTCTTTGGGAAAGTGAATGAGTTTCAAGCGTATGAAAAAATTTCACAAAAGTATCCGGCATTGATTTCTCAAATCTCTACTTTCGAAGAAAAAGCCAGAAAAAGATACGATAAAGGAGATTATTGGTGGGAATTACGCTCATGTGCGTATTATAAGAAATTTGAATCTTCAAAGATTACTTGGCCGAATTTGCAGGTTGAAGGTAAGTTTTGTTGGGATGATTCTGGAAAGTACATTAACGCTCCTGCTGTTATTTTGCCGACAGATGATAAGTCGTTGCTTGGTGTGTTGAATTCTAAGCTGGTATGGTTCTTCCTTTCAGGAATATGTGTTGCTCGAAGTGGTGGGTATCTCGAAGTAAAACCTCAATACTTTTCTCAGATTCCAATTAGTCCAAAAGTTGTTAGGAATCTTGACATAGCACAGTCTGTCGAAAAAGCTATTGAAAACACAAAATCGTGGAAAGAAAAGAATGACAGGTTTAAGAAAGTGATCATGACCGAGTATAAAATTGATAAATGGGGACGGGCATTATCCGAATGGTGGAATTTAGAATTTGACGCATTTGTTAAAGTGTCGAAGCTAGCAGGAATTTCTTTAAAACAAAAAGACGAGTTGTTTGAAATGTACAATAAATACAGTTTAGAAATTTCCAGCCTCATCAAGCAGATAAAAGTCAATGAAAATGATATTGATAAAATTGTTTTTGACTGTTATGGATTAAGCCAATCTGAGGTTGATTACCTAGGGTCTTTTATTGCTTGAAATGCAAAAAAAAGAGCGCTCGTCGTTCTCCACAGTGGTCAAAACGTTAAAACACAAAAACACCCATTCAATATGGGTGTTTTTGTTTGCCTTGTAAAAAGAAAAAGCGGGAAGACACGATTGAAAAATAATCATGTTCCCGCTTCAGAAAGTCCCCCGAAAGAACTTACCGCCAGCGACTCTGGAGTCGCTGGCGGAACGACTTCTCCTCCTCGAACCGACGACGCAGGGCCGTCGGGTTGAGGAGAAGCTCCTCGAGGAGCGTCAGGCGACAATCCGCCTTGACGACTCCCCGAAGGAAGGTGTACATCCGCCAGTCATTGCTGAACTGGCAGAGAAAAGATGACAAAAAATTCATCTTTCACCTCTGTTTGTGGGGCCGCATATCGTTATGCGACCCCGGTTTTTTTATCGATGATGGATTTTTAACAAGTGAATTGTATCACAAAAAAGATGTTTTGTCAATGCTTGTCTTGACAAAAAGGTGTAAAACATTGGCTTTTTTCGTTGTAAATATGGCTGGTATAAAGTGGACGTAAAGGCTATAAGTTGGGTACACTGCGAAGCGAACTGTATGTCTGAATCTGTTGCTAAAAATACTGCTTATTTAACTGTTGCCTCGATTTTGCAAAAAGCCATTGCTTTTGGTTATTTTTTGTTGGTGGCTAGGTTTTTGGCTTCGGAGCAGACTGGGATCTATTTTTTGGCTTTGTCGATTATTACTATTGTTTCTGTGGTGGCGCAGTTTGGTTTCCCCTCGGTTGTGGTGCGAGAAGTCGCTCGAGCGCCTCAAAATGAGGCCTCTCGCCACGTTAGCCGTGCTTTGGCGGTTACGATGCCATTAATTGTTTGTGCGCTTGTTGTAGCCAATTTGCTGGCTTGGGTATTTGGTTATGGCGAAGAAGTCCGATTGCTGGTTTTGATTGGTGGGGGAGTGATTGCAGCTGATGCTCTTTCTCTCTTGTTTTTTGCTGTTTTGCGTGGAATGCATCGCCTAGCTTACGAGGCTTTTGGTGTTTTGATTGGTCAAACGTTAACGGTTGGTTTTGGTGTGGGGATTTTAATGATCAAACCGTCACTTTCGGCTTTAATGGTGGCTTTGCTTGTTGGAAGTGTTTTTAATGCTTTGTATTCAGCTTTTTGGGTTGCTAAACGTTTAGGAAAACAGGCTCTTATTCCAACGTTTGGATCTTTTAAAGAAGTTAAGACATTATTTAGAATAACGTTACCTTTTACAATTGCGGCTGTTGCGGTCAAAGTTTATAGCTACGTTGACTCTTTATTTTTAGGAAAATTCATTGGACCAGAAGCCGTTGCAACTTATGGCGTGGCTTATAAATTCACCTATGCTTTTCAATTTTTGCCACTTGCTTTTGTGGCTTCACTTTATCCGACTTTCAGCGCCCAACTTCATCGCAAAGACAAACAAGTGCAAGAAGTATTTTTGCGCAGCATGTGGTACATGGCGATTTTATCAGTTCCAATTACTTTGGGGATTTGGGTAATTTCCGATGAATTGATAGCTTTAACTGGGGGCCAATATACAGCCTCTGCTTCCGTTTTACGTTTGTTGATTTTTGCTCTTGTGCCAATCTTTTTAGATTTTCCAATTGGATCATTGCTGAACGCTGCCGATAAACAAGCCACTAAAACTACGATTTTAGTAATGACCATGGTTTTAAATGTGGTTTTGAATGCTATTTTTGTTCCTCTTTTTGGACCGCACGGAGCCGCTTTAGCCGGACTTGTTAGTTTTATCTTTTTATTTTTGGCTGGTACAACTCAAATCAAAAAAATCCTACCCGATTTTCATTTTCATGAACTTTGGAAGAGATTGTTTCCTATTTTTGTGAGTGGGGCCGGCATGTTGGGTGTGGCTCTTTTGTGCAAAGGGCAGGGGTCTTGGATTTATGCCGTCATTGGTGGATCTATTAGCTACACGGCTTTTCTGTTTTTGTTTAAGGCTTTAAAAGTGGATGATTTACAACAACTACTAACTCTTTTGCGACATAAAAAGCCAACCATTTAATATGTCCAAACCGATACTTTTGGTAACACTCGATTATTCGCCAAACCTGGGTGGAGTCGCCAGGTATCTTTCGTCGATTGCCCGTGTTTTTAGCGATGAAATGATAGTGATCGCTCCTTGGGTAGAAGGGGAAAAAGAAACCGCGACACTCTGGCGAAAGAAACTTCTTTACAAACATTTTCGTCCCGCTTGGCTGGCGACGGTTTTTTTGCTTATCAAACACAAAAATGATTATCGATCGGTTTTAGTAAGTCATGTTTTACCAATCGGGTTTGCAGCTTATTTGGCGAGATTTATCACCAGAAAACCGTATAGCGTGATCGTTCACGGATTAGATGTAGCACTGGCTCGCAAATCTTGGCGCAAGCGAATGTTGATGCAATTGGTTTTGAGAAACGCTAAAGTTGTGATTGCAAATTCAGAAGTTTTGGCCAATGAAGTAGTTGAATTAGATGGTGCCAAAAAAGTAATTCCTCTTTTACCGCCACTTAATCTACCAAGCACACCCCCGATTATTAAAAACGAATCTCCGTGGAAGGTTTTACTTTCTGTGAGTCGTTTGGTTTCTCGTAAAGGACATTCGCGTGTTTTTGAAGCTTTGTCGCATTTGCGTGCCAATAATCTTTTGCCAAACGTGTCTTATATTATTGTTGGAGAAGGAACAGAAAGAAACGTTTTGGAATATCAGGTTAAGGAATTGGGGTTAGAAGATGTGGTCGTTTTTTATGGAGCCGTCGCCGATGAAGATTTGCCACGAGTTTACGGCATAGCAGATGTTTTTGTGTTACCGACGGTTGTTGATTCTGTTGATCGAGAGGGATTTGGTTATGTGTATGTAGAGGCGGCTATGTATGGTGTGCCGTCGATTGCCACAGACTCTTCTGGCGTAAACGAAGCGGTTTTACACAATCAAACAGGCCTCCTTGTGCCAGATGACAATATCGACGAATTGGCCAAGGCGATTTATAAATTGTTGACTCAAAATGAAACAAGAACTCGTTTGGGTGAAACGGCTCAAAAGCGTGTCTTTTCTGATTTTGATGAAAATGAAACATTCGCAATCCTCAAAGAACTTTTATGACGGCAAAAATATCAATCATCATTCCAAGTTATCAACATGGATCAACAATAGATGCCTGTTTAAAAAGTATTTTTGCACAAACACTTTTGCCTTTTGAGGTGATTGTGGTAAACGACGGTTCAACAGATAACACACTTGAAGTTTTAAAACCTTGGAAAGATCAAGTGAAGGTTGTAAATCAAAACAATCAAGGTGGAAACCCAGCTCGCAATCGAGGTTTTAGAGAGTCGACCGGAGACTTTGTTTTGTTTTGCGACGCCGACATGACGCTCGAGAAAAACATGTTGGAGCGTCTACACGAGGCACTTACAAATAATGAAAACGCAGCTTATGCCTACAGTGGCTTTCAGTTTGGCTGGAAGGTTTTTAGTAGTTACGAATTTGAAGGCGATCGATTAAAAGAAGGAAACTTCATTCATACCTCAGCTTTAATTAGGCGCGAAAAATTTCCGGGGTTTGATGAAGCAATCAAGCGTTTTCAAGATTGGGATGTTTGGCTTACCATGCTAGAAAAGGGAAGTGTCGGTGTTTTTGTAAACGAAGTTTTGTTTAAAGTGGCAACAGATAAAAAGCGTGGCGGAATTAGTACTTGGCGACCGAGTTTTTTGTACAAAGTTCCTTGGCCTAAAAAAGTAATACCAAAATCAGTCAAAGCTTATTTTGCGGCTCGAGAAATCATTTATAAAAAACACGGAATAAAAGAAGGAACATCGCAGAAGTTCTGCAAAAAAGTTTGGCAGAAAATAAAGAGCGAGCCGGTTTTTTTGATTTCTTTTTTGTCGCTCTTATTTGTCTTTTTGCTTTCGATTGCGGTTTTTAAAACCACGCTTACGCCAATTGTTTTGGTGCTTGTTGCTTTGTTTGTTTTGCTTTTTACCATGCGACGATTGGAATACGGAATGTCAATTGCGTTTTTGGAATTGTTCGCCAACTCGCATGGCCATTTGATTGATACAGAAATCGGTGGCTCGGTAATTTCGCTTAGAATGGTGGTTTTTGGGGGAGTAATGCTTGGTTATATCATTCGGCTGCTTACGAAAAAGACGAGTTTTCCACGAATTACACGCAGCGAATGGGTTTGGATTCCTGTGATTGTTGCGGTTTTGCTCTGATTTATTCGAGGATTTTTGTTACAATCAGCTGGTGTGGCTTTTCAAGATGGTAACGCCTATTTGTACTTGGCCTATTTGGCACCTTTGCTTTCAATTGTACCAAGTCGAGAAATCTTCTCTCTCTGGCTCAAAAACATTTTAGCTGCCGCTGTTTATGTGGCTTTACTAAGCCTTGGAACTCTCTACGTTTTCACCCACTTTCCAGCCTGGATGCTTGTTAAAACCTACGCCTTTTTGCGTGATACTCGTACCGCAGAAATCACTCAAATGCATCCATCTTTCTATCGAGTCTTTTTGCAAGCACAACTTGTTTCTCTTTTAGCTGTTTTTCTTTCCGTTTCAAAAATGTTCTTCAGCGAAGGAAAAAAGAAAAATCGTATTTGGATAATTCTCCTTACACTATCTACTTCAGCAATCATTTTGAGTCTGTCACGAAGTTTTTGGCTGGGAGCCGGAGTTGCTGGACTATTCATTTTATTTGCCTGGTTTTTTAATTACGGCAGAAGCAATTTTAAAAGATCAACCAAGACAATCGGCAAATTTATAATGGCTGGAATTCTTTCGGTAGTTTTGCTTGGTGGAATTGTTCTATTTCCGTGGCCCTATCAAACAGGATCAATCGAAGGCTTTGGAAGTGTTTTTGCCTCTCGAACTGGTTCTGGAGATGTCGCCATAACAAGTCGCTGGAATTTACTCGAACCAATGTGGACAGAAATCAAAAAAGCTCCGGTTATCGGTTCTGGTTTTGGACACGAAATAACTTACATAAGTGATGATCCACGCATCAGAGCAGAATTTCCTGATGGAGTCTGGCGAACCTATTCAGTCGAATGGGGCTACTTAGAACTCTGGCTAAAAATGGGAATCCTAGGACCTCTTTCTTTGATTATCCTAGGTGGTGTAATTGTCTTCAGATTATACAAACAATTTCATTCGAATGCAGGAGACTGGATTTCACTTGGCCTTATTGGCGGAGTAATTTCGCTGTATGTGATGCATGTCTTTTCACCCTATTTGAATCATCCGCTTGGTCTAGGTATTCTACTTGTTGGATATGCCGCAACGAAATTACCAAACACTTTAAAACACTCAAACAATCCCATATGAAAAAAGATTTTATAGTGCCTCTTATTGTCGTTGGTTTTTTGATTGCAGCCTTTGTCTTTTTACGCCCCAGTGCCCAAGATTCAGAAAAGTCTCCAATCGATATTCGAGATGAAGTAACTGCTGTAGAAGATATTCCTTCTCAGCAAGCAGCCAAAGAGGCCGAAGATAAATTGAGTGAAGAGGGGCAAGTAGATGTAAACGGTGTTTATAACTCCGGAATATTTACGCTTACTCTTCCAAGTACTCATCAAATAGTGCGTGATGGTCAGACTTGGTACATTAAAGAAAACGTTCCAGAGAACACACCAGACATGACAGTCGAGCGTCTAAACGGCACCGCCGAAGAACTCATAGCAGCCCGCTTTGCCGACGCCCCAGGTGTTTCTATATCATCAACCGAAGACCTAAAAATCCCCGGCGGCTACGGCAAATACATCAAAGTAGTTTTCCCTGGCTACAGTCCCGGCTCAACCAAAGGATTCTATTTGATCACCCACGAAAAAGAAACCTACATCCTAACCGAATGGGAAGACCTGGTTTGGAATGGCTTTAACAACGTTGCACGTTCGTTTACTTTTGTAGAATAAATTCTCGAGAGGGAGAAACCAGTCGCAAAATGCGGCTGGTTTTTTTGACAACTAAAACATTGACAAAAGTGCAAAAATATGGTATTATTCCGCGTCAATAAAGTGAAGAAAAACGGAACAGAGGCCGGATTTATCTTTTAAAAACGAAGCGAAGTTGCTTAGATAGTTTACCTGCTGGGTGAACAATCTAAGGAGCCTCGGTTCCTGAAAGAGATCTACAATTTACGTTTCTTTAGCGCTTGTCCCCGTGTGCGTAGTAAACATGGAGAGCCTTGGGGGAGCAGAACCCTACGGTTGCAGGACCGAAAAACCTGAGTGACAGAAAACAGCCCATTTGTTTGGGCTTGAAACATGGAGGTCGTAATGACCAGCAGCAACCCCGGCTATATCGCGTTCGGTAAGTCCGTCCTCGCCGGCGAGGCCTCCCTCGAGGCCGTCAGCGAGATGGTCGAGCGTGGGCAGGAGCTGCCCGTCGAGGAGAGTTACGTCTCCCTCGAGGCGATGTGCCATCTGGCCATCGCCAATGAGAAATGGGCGCGTTTGCTTCGTCAGCACGCCCTCAAGCTCTACGGAGCGGGCGCCGCCGCGGGCAACTGGGAGGATTGGGACCTCCTCCGAAACTACGCCAAGATGGCGAAGGATGCGGAGGTGATCGAACGTCTCATCTTCGATGTGGTGCAGGAGGAGTGTGAACCCGCCACCGCACCGAGCGAGTTGCTGAAACAGCTCGGACTCGAGCAGTACCAAGTGGTGGGATCCTCCGTTCGTATCCGGCGGGTCTACGGCTTCCGCCCCTTCGAAGAGTGAGCGTTCGCAACCGGGAGCATGTACCGGAAAATTCATGTCAGGTGTTACAGCTGATCTGTAACAAAAACTTCTGGCCGAAGTGAGATATATATCTTGCCTCGGCCATTCTTCTAAGTTCGCAAAAACTTTGTGTGTTTTGAAGACAAAACCAGCCACTTAAAAATGGCTGGTTTTGTGTCTGTATAATCTAATGATTACGAAAAGCAGATTGCTTTGG
>Ga0100380_10003603_pt1 | contig 16367 bp, 12 predicted proteins | sample CryGeymeta201504_FD_80417 | JGI IMG/M metagenome (GOLD analysis project Ga0100380, IMG submission 80417) | Groundwater microbial communities from Crystal Geyser aquifers in Utah, USA - Crystal Geyser metaG 2015-04 | ecosystem: Environmental > Aquatic > Deep subsurface > Groundwater | place... | reverse complement strand
TCTCAAAGGGACTCCCGAAAAGTTTAAAAAAGTCATCTTGCTGAATATCACACCCCAGCAGGTAGACCAAGTTAATGCCCTTCTTTTTGAGCGTATTAGTGATGAGTCGGTGGCAAAAATGACGATTATGCAGAAGTCGAATCTGGAGGATGAAATTGCCGATTGGATGGAAGACCATGAAGTAGAAGAAGCCTTTGAATTGGCGGCTAATTTTGTCGATTTTGGTTTCTCGGTAGAAAACCTGGAAGAGACCTGTTCGATTGTTGGGAAGGAGTCGCTGCCGGTAGTATTGGCATGGATTAGCTCGACATTAGTGACGGAGAAATTAGTCGATGAGATTGAGTCAGCTTCTAGGCGAATTGCAGCCCTGGTAAGTTCTGTTAAAACGTATTCGCATATGGATCAGGCACCAGACCGTCATGCTGCCAATGTGCATGATGGCTTGAAAAGTACCTTAACCTTGCTCAATCATAAAATTAAAAAAATAGGTATTGAATTGGCATTGGATTTTGATGAAAGTTTAGCACCTATCGCTATCTATGTTAGTGAGTTAAATCAGGTATGGACAAATTTGATTGACAATGCGATTGATGCAATGGAAGATAGCGTTGTTAAAAAGCTGAGTATTCTTACCAGGAAAGAAGGAGACAATATTTTGATTCAAATAGCCGACACTGGGGCGGGCATTCCTAAGGACATTCTATCGCGTATTTTTGATCCATTTTTCACCACAAAAGAGGTGGGTAAAGGAACTGGCCTAGGATTAGAAATTGGAAGAAAAGTTGTGCTGAAGCACCAAGGAAGTATCGAGGTAGATTCTGAACCAGGAAAGACAGTTTTTAGTGTGCGTTTGCCGCTGTAAGACTGGCATTAATCACCTTCATCGCAGATTCGAGGTCGAATACTTCTTGGTAATTTCCTTTATTTCTAAACCAAGTCAATTGGCGCTTGGCGTAGTTGCGGGTATGCTGTTTAATCTTTTCTATGGCCTCTTCAAGTGAATATAGCCCATCAATATGATCGAATAGTTCTCGGTATCCAACCGTTTGTAAGGATGCCGAATCACGCAGAGGAAGTAATGATTTAACTTCTTCTAGCAAACCTGCTTCCATCATGCTTTCTACCCTTAGATCTATCCGTGCATATAATTCATCCCGTTCTAAATTTAGAAAAAGAGGAATGACTTTAAATGTTCTTGGTACTTTCTTTTTTAGCGATTCAGGAATTGGACCCGCATGGATAATCTCCAAGGAACGAATTACGCGACGTGGGTTTTTTAAATCCATATTTGCTGCTTTTTCGGGATCTTTTTCCTTTAAAAGTGCAGCCAGGGCAGCAACTCCTTCTTTCTTGAAAAGTTCCTCAAGTTCAGCACGGTAGGCCAGGTCGGCAGGTGGCAGTGGGTCGAGACCTTCGGATAAAGCTTGCAAGTATAAACCTGAGCCTCCGCATACCACAAGGGTGTCTTTTGTCTTAAAAAGGTCTTCGCTCAGAGGCAAGGCTTGTGTTTCATAGTCGGCAGCGCTTAAAGGCATTGCGGCATCATGACTCTGAATAAAATGGTGAGGAGCAGCAGCTAATTCTTCATCCGAAGGAACGGCTGTGCCAATACGCATTTGTCGGTAGAACTGACGTGAGTCGGCATTTAAAACTTCTGTGCCTAATTCACGTGCTAGTTCAATGGCTAATTTTGTTTTTCCTGAGGCGGTTGGGCCCCCGAGTAAGATGAGGTGTTTAGTTGGCTGCATCAATCTTCGTCAAGCCCCTCAACTCCAAAATCATCTGTTGCATCATCCTCATCATTGCTTTCCTCTCCATCGATACTTTCCTCATCCATCCCATCGGTTTCTCCCTCATCAAGGTGAGCGCCCATCATTTCTTTAGCAATTTCTCCACTGAGTAAGTTCTTGGTTAGGTCTTCAAATTCATCATCTTCTAAATCGCCACCCACTTTATGCTGAATTTTGTATTGCTTTGGTGCCTTCGCTTCTGATCGAGCTAAAAAGGGGTATTCCTTTTTGGGGTCCTCCTTCATGGTGATGCCAATTAGCTCAATCATAAAGGTCCACTGTTCACTTAAATCGTAGACATAGAGCAGCTTTTGATGTGGATCATTGATCAAGCTGCTTAAGCGTGTACTGCTGAACATGGTCACTTCTTCAGTGCCCTCTTCAGGCAAGAAAATGTATTTCTCATGCTTTTTCCAATAATCATCACTGATATACACGATCGCATTATGCTGTGTGTCAAAATTAATGGATTTAAGGATGGCGAAATGCAGGTCTTCAATAGTCTGACCTGATCGAATTTCAATAATCCGAATTACTTCTTCATCTTCCTCGAAACAAATTTTAAAACGATAGAGTGCCATATTGCTTGAAAGGGCAAAATAAAAGCTAAAGGTTGGTTATATCAATATGGTGTAAAGATATTCTGTGTAAGTATTGTAGAGAGCATTCGCCTTCACAAATCGCTAAGGCGAACAAGAAGGGCAGAGGGCTGTGCTTTAGGATTAATTCGGAACAAGAACAAAAGCTTGGCATCATTTTCTTTTTAGTCCTAGTTCAACTCCTTTTTCGAGCATAAACGCTTTGGCGGCCTTGGCATCGTTGGGAATTTGACCTTCGAGTATCGCCTCACGAACGGCGAGTTTAACCCGACCAATATCTCTACCATCATCTATAACGAAGGAATATTGAATATCATGACCCGATATTGGGGGTTGCCAATTTCGCAGGCGGTCGCGCTCAGTAACATCTGCAATCTTTTGTTTAACGATTTCCAGATTTTTTAAATAGCGTTTCACTCTGGACTCATTTTTTGAGGTAATATCAGCTTTGCAGAGCAGCAGTAGGTCATTGACTTCTTCCCCAGCATCTACAATCATTCGACGAATAGCAGAGTCGCTAACTTCTTCACGTGAGAGTACTATCGGACGTAGGTGTAGCAATACCAGCTTCTCCACGTATTTCATCTTTTCATTCAGCGGCAGGCGCATTCTTCGAAAGATGGGTTTTACCATGCGTGATCCTTTGTCTTCATGCCCATGAAAAGTCCAGCCATGACCTTCTTCAAAACGCTTGGTTTGTGGTTTAGCAATATCATGCATGATAGCTGCCCAGCGCAACCAGAGGTCATTGCTTTCCTTGGCTACATTGTCTAAGACTTGCAACGTATGATAGAAATTATCTTTATGGGCAAGTCCTTTTTTAATATCCACGCCTTCAAGCAGGCAAAATTCAGGAAATATTTTCTCCAAGATGCCGGATTTATGCAAGAGTATAAATCCGATTGAAGGTTTTGGAGATAGAACAATCTTATTGAGCTCATCCACCACGCGCTCCATGCTCACAATTTCAATGCGTTCAGCATTTTCCTTAATGGAGTTCAGCGTTTTAGGCAGGATGGAATAGTTGAGTTGTGCAGCAAACCGAATAGCTCGCATCATCCTTAAGGGGTCGTCGCTAAAGGTGATATCAGGATCGAGAGGGGTGCGGATAAGTCCTTTTTCCAAATCATCCATGCCGTTAAAGGGATCCACCAATTCGCCGAATCGGTTTGGATTTAGACATAGAGCCATCGCATTGATGGTGAAATCTCTACGGTTTTGGTCATCAGCCAATGTTCCATTTTCTACAATGGGCTTGCGGGAGTCGCGCTGGTAAGATTCTTTTCGAGCACCTACAAATTCGATTTCCCATCCATCATCCGTCCGCAGGTTGGCCGTTCCGAAATTGCTGTAAAAATTTACCTGTGGCTTTGTCGGTAGGGCCTCGGCAACAGCATGGGCCATATCAATGCCGCTGCCCAAAACAAGAATGTCAATGTCCTTGCTCGGCCGCTGAATAATGGCGTCGCGAACAAAGCCACCAATCACATATGTATCGATATTTAATTCTCCTGCAACTCGGCTAATTGTAGAAAAAATTGAGACGGATAGATGATGCGCGTACATTGGGGCGCAAATATAGCATCTAACATACTTACATGACTATTTGTCTAAAAGCCAATTTCTAGAAGTAAAATCCAATAGTAAAGTTCCAAATTCCAAAATAGACTTGATTCTACTCAAGAATTGGGTTTTAGACCCTTCGAATTCTGTTAGGCCCAAAATTAATTTGCTCTGCTCTGGTTGACCAACTTGAATCTTGGAACTTGGAATTTTGAGAACCGCCGGTAAGGATATGGATAAACATGCTTTCTTAACCATTTTTTGATTTGCTTATGATTCATAGGAATTCTATTATTGCGGCACTATTTAGAATTAGTCTAAATTAAAACAATGAAAATGAAAAATATTGTCCTGAGCACGCTGATATTGGGTGGGCTTGCATTAAGTATCTCTTCTTGTAAGAAAGATGATCCTATGGGAAAATCGAACTTGGTCATTCCAATATCCTATGGTGCATCAACATTTGAGGCAAACACGGGTGAGGTTGAAATGCTAATTGGTCGTTTTAATGATCTAGTGAGTTTGATGAAAAGCGGACAGGACACCACTGTGCAAATCGAAATGTCGGATTTGATGGCGGCTTGGAATAATGGGGGCGCAAATAGTATAAAGGCAAAAAGCGGCTGGTATGTGCAGGCAGTCGAGACCTTTCATTTTCCAGAATTGACGAAAAATAGTGGCAAGTCTTACCACCCAAGCTATGGAGATACAGCCACGATTGGTGGGGTTTTCGGTGGACGACTATTGGATAAAGACGCTTTCGAAATTTTACAAGCGGTAGATAAGGGTGCCTATGCCAGCATGTTCTTACACCAAATATTGGAATTGGGTAAGGATGGAATTACCCCGGAAAAAATCGATCAAATGCTTGCTTATTACGGAGCACATCCAGACTTCCCTAATACGCCAACTGCGGCCAATGCGGAACACCCTGATCGCTTCATTGCCAATTATGCAGCGCGTCGGGATAAAAATGATGGAACGGGATACTATTCCAAAATAAAGTACAATTTCATCACCTTACAAGCGGCCTGTGTTTCGGGAAGTTCCTATCAGGACGAAAAGAATCAAGCATTTTCAGAGCTCATAAAATCAATTGAACGAAGCATTATGGCTACGTCAATTAATTACCTCTATGCCACCGTTGATAAGCTTTCCAAAACCAAACCAACGGATGAAGACAAAGCAGGAGCACTACATGACTTGAGTGAGGCCATTTCCTTTATGTATGGATTCGTCAATTTGAATAGTACCCATATTCATATTCAAAAAACACAGCTAGAAGATATTTTACTGATGCTTCAATTCGACGGAAATCAGATTCATCCTTTGTATAGATTCACCAATGATCCAATCAGCTATTTGCCTAAAATTCTTGATGCACAAGCCAAATTGAAGGAAATCTATGATTTTACAGATCAAGAAATGAATGATTTTAAATCGAACTGGGTGAGCGTTCAGGGAAGGTAATTATGAGCAGAAGGGGAGTTTTATTTGCTTGTTTCGTATCCCTTTTGGCGGTGGGTGCTTGCAAGGATAAAGAAGTAGTGAGCAGTGACGAAGTGTTTGATCGCAGTACTTTACTGGTTCAAGTTTCAGATGCACTCTTGCTTCCGGCCTTTGATAGTCTGGCCACATCAGCAGAAGAGCTGAGAAATAGCGTGGAGCATTTTTCCAAGACTGCTAAAGCTGAAGACTTATTAATCGCTCAAGTGGCGTGGTTCAAAGCTTTTCGTCATTTTCAGGCGACCAGAATGTTCAATTTCGGACCGAGTGAAACCAGTCTTCTTGGCGATCATAACGAAAACTTAGGCACATGGCCCATCGATACGGCTGAAGTGGAAAGTAGGATTGAATCTGCAGATACCAAGATGCAAGATTTTCGTCGTGATACCCGTGGATTTGGGGCATTGGAGTACCTACTATTTGAACCACAAGTCCTGGTACACTTTCAAGGGCCATTGGCTGCTCTACGATTCAGTTATTTGAATGAATTGGCAAAAGATATTCGGCAGTGGTCAGCGCGACTCAAAAATGATTGGTTGGTCTATTCTCCTTCATTTAAGCATGATGTTGGAAAATCGGCTGGAAGTTCCACCTCAGAGCTATATAATCACTGGATACAGAGCTATGAGTTGCTCAAGAATTACAAAGTGGCCTTGCCGGCTGGATTGCAAGTAGGACAAACCGCTGCAGCACCTAATTTGGTAGAGAGTCCATTTGCTCATGCTTCCATGCAATCCATCAAATGGCAGCTCATGAAATTGGAGGCTATTTGGTATGGAATAGGCATAGATGGCAAGGAAGGAATTGGCTTCGATGATTATTTACAAAAGGCCACAGGCGGAGAAGCTTTGCGGAATGAAATTATTGCCCAATGGGCCGCTATCCATAAGGTTCTATATCCGATTGATGATACCGTTAAACTTTCTGAATTGGTTGTGAATGACCCAGCCAAAGCCGAAGCAATCTTTACGGAGTTGCAGAAAATGACTCGCTTTATAAAAGGAGATATGTCGTCGATCTTAGGAATTGCCATTACATACAGCAGCGGAGATGGCGATTAGGCTCAATAAAGTCATGAATGAACCGGTCTCGATTACTCCCTTGGCCGGTTTTCGCGTTTTATTTGGGGCTGCCATGTTGATCAGCACGGTACGTTTTATTCTTTTAGGATGGATTGACGACCATTATGTTCATCCTACTTTCCATTTTTCATATTTTGGATTTTCTTGGCTACCTGTCGCATCTGAAGGATTGCTCTATGCTGTACACGCCATTTTGCTACTTGCCTCATTGGGTGTGATGCTTGGTTGTTTCTACAGGCTAGCCACTATTTTGCAGTTTGTTTGCTTCTCCTATACCGAATTATTGGACCTAACCTATTACCTGAACCATTATTATTATGTGAGTTTAGCTTGCCTACTTTTGGTATTTCTGCCTGCCAACAGGGCTTTTTCATTGGATATAGCTTGGAGAAATAAGACTGCATATTCGCTTGTACCACGTTGGATGCCCTCAGCCTTGATGCTCATGATGGCCATAGTTTATACCTACGCCGGAATGGCCAAGCTCAATACCGATTGGCTTTTTAATGCCTTACCACTAAAAATATGGTTGCCGGCCTCTTATGATGTCCCTATGCTGGGGTCATTGTTCGCTTGGAAATACAGTCCTTGGCTATTCAGTTGGATAGGTATGATCTATGACTGTTCCATTGTATTCTTTTTATGGAATAGAAAAACCCGTCCTTGGGCCTATTTATCGGTGATTCTTTTCCATAGCCTAACCGGAATACTTTTTCAAATCGGTGTATTTCCTTTGGTGATGATGGCTGGTACCTTAATATTTTTCAGCCCCTCTTGGCATGAACGCTGGATGAATTGGTTCCAAACAAAGAATAGAGCAGTTTCACCCATACGCGCATTCGCATCGAATTCTCTACTTCGGTCTGGTTTTATCCTGTTCTTCGCGTTTCAACTGCTGTTTCCTTGGCGCTATTTGGCATATCCAGGAAACGTATTCTGGACCGAAGAAGGCTACCGATTCTCTTGGCGGGTAATGCTTGCTGAGAAGGCTGGAACCGCCCAATTTTATGTGAGTGATGGGTTAGGAGGCGCAAAAGGAATGGTTGACAACCGCCGCCATCTAAATGCACACCAAGAAAAACAAATGAGTTATCAACCCGATATGCTGCTCCAATATGCGCAGTATTTGAACGACTATTACAAAAGGGATGGCCTAAAAGAGCCTGTTGTAACGGCAGAAGTATATGTTACCCTAAATGGTCGTCCGAGTCAGCTTCTGTTTGACCCTAATTTAAACCTAGCGGAAATGTCTGATACATGGTCTCCAAAAACCTGGTTAAACCCCTATCCATGGCGAAATTGAGAGGAGCGTTAATGGCTTTTGGCTTGCTGTTGGTTTCTGTGAGCATGGCGCAAACTGGCAGCATCTACGGACTAGTTATCCGTTCCGATTCAGGAATTTGTGATGAAGCGATTATCACACTCGAGCAAACAAGTTTCTATACCGAAGTAGAACCAAACGGCCAATTTGTACTAGCGAATATTCCTTATGGAAAGTACAAGATTATCGCCTTTGCATTGGGTTATCAACTTTGGAGCAAAGACATTATTGTCGATTCAATGCCACTTCATATCGTCATTAGTCTTATCGAACTCGAATCGCAGCTGAACCCTGTGGTGGTGCATTCAGAGCGGATAAAGAGGCTTGGCATAGGGAGACTTAAATCGGTGGAAGGAGCAAACCTCTATGCAGGGAAAAAAACCGAACTCATTCAGGTTTCCAGTCTGCAAGCCAATCTTTCAACCAATAATGCCCGTCAGGTATTTGGAAAAATCACGGGACTCAATATTTGGGAGTCTGATGCAGCAGGTTTGCAACTTGGAGTTGGAGGAAGAGGATTGAGTCCGAACCGAACTGCCAATTTCAATACCCGTCAAAATGGCTATGATATTAGTGCTGATGCTTTGGGATATCCTGAGGCTTATTATTCGCCACCCATGGAAGCTGTAGAACGTATTGAAGTTATTCGTGGGGCGGCATCATTGCAATACGGGACCCAGTTTGGCGGAATGCTGAACTTTGTGACCAAACAAGGTCCATCATCTATCCCATTTCAATACACAAGCAGACAGACCCTCGGTTCATACGGTTATTTCGGCTCTTTCAATAGCCTCGGTGGAACGCTGGCAAATGGAAACCTTAATCATTACAGTTATCTAAGCTATAAGCGCGGAGATTCTTGGCGGGCCAATAGTGGATTTGAGTCGTTCACGGGCTCCATAAAATTGAATTGGAAGGCCTCCAAATACTGGGCCCACAGTTTTGAATATACTGGAATGAGTTACCTCGCCCAACAGGCTGGCGGTTTGACTGATATCGCATTTAAAGAAGATCCTCAGCAGTCATTAAGGACAAGAAATTGGTTTAAGGTGAATTGGCATCTTCCCTCATGGCAAGTGCAATTTCGTAGCGATTCCAATAATCTCTATGAGATGCGGCTCTTTGGCTTGATTGCGGAACGAAGCTCGGTGGGGAATTTGGAAAGGATTAACCGCATCGACCTTGGTGGAAATCGAAATCTCATTCAAGGGAGATTTGCGAATATTGGGCAGGAGATGCGTTGGCTTCATGAATGGAAATGGCGCGGACAGACGCAGCATAATCTACTGGGTTACCGCATGTATTTTGGTCATTCAAGCGCCAGGCAGGGTGAAGGTTCCAATGGAAGTGACGCGAATTTTCAATTCAATAATCCAGATGAACTGGAGAATAGCGATTACCGCTTTGATAATGTTAATCTGGCGCTCTTCTGGGAACAAGTTATTCGCCTGAACAAACGCTGGACAATAAGCCCAGGACTTCGTGCTGAGTACATTAGCACTGGGGCGGAGGGGTATTACCGTCAACGCGTCTTTGATTTAGCAGGAAATGTGATATCTGACCAACGAATTGAAGATTCACGTTCCCGGTCGCGAGGATTTATCATTGCCGGACTAGGAACACAATATAGCCTTGGTCCGAGTTTGGAATTTTATGCGAATTTTAGTCAGAATTACCGTGCCATCAACTATACCGACCTGCGCATAAGTAATCCGAGTCTACGCGTGGATTCGAGCTTACGCGATGAACGAGGATTTACAGCAGATCTGGGTATTCGTGGAGAACGTGCCGGAAAGTTTATTTATGAAGTAACGGCTTTTTACTTGCAATACGATGGTCGCATCGGGCAGGTATTAAAGAATGGTGAAGCACCCTTGTATTTGGATTACCGCTTTCGAACGAATGTAGCCAATTCTAGAACCTTAGGAATCGAAATGATGGGTGAGGTGAATGTATTTCGCTTTTCACGAGCAAAAAGTTTGCGCTTTCAAGATTTGAATGTATTTGTGAATTTAGCCCTTATCAATGGAGTTTATGATGCGCCTGATCAGCCTGCTATTGATGGCAATAAGGTCGAGATGGTTCCAAATAAGGTGCTAAGAAGTGGACTACGGTACCGATGGAAATACCTCCGTGCCTCACTCCAATATTCGTATACTTCTTCTCATTTCAGTGATGCAACTAATTCGGAATGGACCAGCAGCGCAGTGGAAGGTAGAATTCCGGCTTATGCTGTCGTGGACCTTTCTATTGGTTGGCTATGGAAAATTTGGAGTATAGACATGAGCGTCAATAACCTCACGAATACATCCTACTTTACGCGTCGCGCCGACAGCTATCCTGGGCCAGGTATTATCCCAGCGGAGGCAAGGGCAGTGTATCTTACCCTAGGAATTCAATTGGGTAAATAAGGCGCACCATTCCTTGGAGAGTTTAATTCAGCTTCAAGAGACTATGAAATTTAGAAAGGAAGAGAAACTATTTTAATGGAAGTCCGCATCAATATGGATGCTCTTAGCACATTTAAAATGACCTTCTGGACACGCTTTGTGACCGTGCAATCCGCATGGGCGACAGTTCAGCTTTAATTCAGTCTGAATCACTTGGCTATCGTCGCTCAAAGGGCCGAAGCCAAAATCTTCCACAGTTGAACAAAAAATAGCCCGTGTAGGGGCGTTCATGGCCGAAGCAATATGCATTGGTCCGCTGTCGTTCGTATAATTCAACATGGCGCCCTTCATCAAGGCAGCGGTTTCCAATAATTGCAATGTACCGCATAGGTTTTCAAAACGCACTTGGTTTGATTTGGTTTCAGCCATAATTTGATCACCAAGCCCTTTGTCTCCTGGACCGCCAATAATCAAAACTTTCATGTCTTCCTTGATACTTTCCAGGAACTCAATCCACTTCTCCTTGGGCCATTGTTTGGTAAACCATACAGAAGCAGGAGCTATGGTGATATATGGCGCATTTTGGTAATGCCGTACCTTGTCGAAATGACGTTTTTGTGGATACAGTTTCGGACGAGGGTCTCCTGTTGCCCCTCCCTTGCTCTGGCTTCTTACTAAATCACAATTCCGCAACACTTCATGCTTGGTATAGGTATGAACCACACGCTGGGTAAACAGGAAGGAGAGTGGATTCTTATCAAAGCCAATACGTTCCTTGGCGCCCGAAAAGCCGGTTAAAAACCCTGTGGAAGCAAAACGCTGCAGGGTGATTACCTGGTCATAATAGGTATGGCGGATTTCTTTCAAGAGTCGCCATAAGTCCTTGTACTTGCCCGCCTTTTTATTCCAAACCAGCAGATGACGGATATAAGGGTGATCTTCAAACAGTCCTTCATTTCCCTTGCGCACCAAATAGTCAATCTGCGCATTCGGATGCTGCGTGCGCAATTCTTCCAAGACAGCCGTTCCGAGAATGGCGTCGCCTAAAAAAGCGGTTTGTATGACGAGGATTTGCGACAATCCGATTTATGATTTGTGTCCCGATAGCTATCGGGAGAGGTTAAGGATAAGGTTGACTTTTAAGTCTCATGTATGACAACTCAGAATTTATACAGCAACATTGTACTCTCTCAGCGCATCATTCAAAGAGGTTTTCAAATCGGTGCTCGGTTTACGTTTTCCAATAATCAAGGCACAAGGTACTTGATATTCTCCTGCCGCAAATTTTTTGGTGTATGATCCAGGAATAACCACAGAACGTTCAGGAACATAGCCTTTTGTTTCAAGCGGTTCATTTCCTGTAACATCAATAATCTTGGTGCTCTGCGTGATGGTTACGCCCGCTCCGAGTACGGCTTCTTTTCCAATACGTACGCCTTCAACTACGATACAACGTGATCCAATGAAGCAATCATCTTCAATGATCACTGGGGCCGCTTGAACAGGTTCGAGAACCCCACCAATTCCAACACCACCGCTGAGGTGAACATTTTTTCCGATTTGAGCACATGATCCAACGGTAGCCCAAGTATCAACCATGGTTCCGCTGTCAACAAACGCTCCGATATTTACATAACTGGGCATCATTATAACACCAGCAGAGATATACGCACCGTATCGGGCTACTGCATGAGGAACCACTCGAATTCCTAATTCAGCATAATTGGTTTTTAAACGCATTTTATCATGAAATTCCATCGGACCCGCATGAAAAGTTTCCATTTTTCGGGTTGGGAAATACAAAATCACGGCTTTTTTCACCCATTCATTCACTTGCCAACCGCCGTCAACGGGCTCAGCTGTACGTAGCTTTCCCTTATCAAGGAGTTCTATCACTTCTTCAATTGCTTGAATAGTAGCGCTTTCTTTCAAAAGTCCGCGCTCATTCCAAGCGGCTTCTATCGTGGATTTCAAATTTTGCATGGATGTTAAAATTTGGGCAAATTTGTGACATTCCCACGAGGGAGACAAAAATAGATGGCAGTAAGAAAAAGTAGAAAGCCGACAATCATCCAAAGAACCGCGGTTCATGAGGATTTTACGGAGATTATTAAACTTTCAAAAAAGTGTTTTCCGGATCAAGCTCCCTGGAAAATCTCCATGCTTGAGATTCAATTTGGCATTTTTCCGGAAGGAATGCAGATAATTGAATACGAAGGTGAAATCGTAGGTTCTGCTTCTAGTCTCATAGTTGATATGGAAGATTATGAAGACAACCATAGCTGGGCTGAAATGGCCGATAATGGCTTCATCACCAATCATGACCCGGAAGGAGATACCTTGTATGGCATTGAGGTAATGGTGCATCCTGAATACCAAGGACTGAAAATTGGCCGTCGTTTGTATGAGATGCGCCGTGAACTGTGTGAAGTACTGAACCTGAAGCAAATCTTGATTGGTGGCCGACTTCCGAACTTTCATAAATACTCTGAAGATCTTGGGGTAAGGGCCTATGTGAAACGTGTTCTCGATAAAAAGATCAAAGATCCAGTACTTACTTTCCAAATCTCTCAAGGGTTTTATATCCGAAAAATCATTAAAGATTACCTGCCATTCGACCTTGAATCGGAAGGATATGGGGTATTGATGGAATGGCCGAACTTGGATTATGTTCCAGAAACACCCGGTCGTCAGATTATAACTAAGAAGGTTCGGATCTGCTGTATTCAATACGAAATGCGAAAAATTGCAAGCTTCGATGATTTCGCAACCCAATGTGAGTATTTCACAGATGTGGCATCGAATTATAAATCAGATTTTGCATTGTTTCCAGAACTTTTCACCACTCAGCTTTTGTCCTTTATGGATGCAAAAAATAAGAGTGTGGAAGACAGTATTCGCGACCTAGACATCTATACCGATGATTATATCAACCTCTTCTCCCGACTTTCAGTAGAATACAATATCAATATCATCGCTGGAACGCACTTAACAGTCGAGGGTGGAAATCTGTACAATGTTTCCTTCTTATTTAAACGGGATGGCACTTTTGAGAAGCAGTATAAAGTCCACATCACCCCGAATGAAGCCAAATGGTGGGGAGTAAAAGCAGGCAATGAAGTGAAAGTCTTCAATACCGACTGCGGAAAAGTAGGCATTAATATATGCTACGATTCAGAATTCCCTGAGCTTGCCCGTATTCAAAGTGCCAAAGGAGCGCAAATCATTTTTGTTCCTTTCTGTACGGATGAGCGGCATGGGTATCTTCGTGTGAAAATTTGTGCTCAAGCAAGAGCCATAGAAAATCAAATCTATGTAGCCACTGCAGGAACCATTGGTAATATTCCTTCTGTGGAGAATATGGATATCAATTATGCACAATCAGGAATCTATACTCCAGCCGATTTTGCCTTTCCACCGGAAGCCATTGCCGGAGAATGTAGTCCGAACTTGGAAACCGTTGTTATTGCTGACCTTGACCTCGCATCGCTTGAACGTACCCGTAAATCAGGTACGGTACAGAATTGGAAAAACCGCAGGAATGACCTTTATGAAGTGGTGGAAAAAGAGTAAAACACTCCTTTTCTTTCTCCTATTACTTTGTTCGTATTGGGACGCTGCCGCGCAGATCGTAAATATTGAACGGCAGCGACTAAATGCGGATACCAATGGACTTTTTGGAGATGCGGACCTTTCCTTCCGCGTTGTCAAACAAGTTACGCCGCTCTATAGTTTCGCTCAGAATGCGCAGGTGGTTTACCGAAAAGACAAGCATCAAATTTTTGTCTTAGAGAACCTGCTTTTCATCAAATCACCTGGGGCAAATTTTGCGCATAGCGGTTTCATTCATGTGCGCTACCAAATGCCTGCAGAAAAGCGACTCATGTTTGAGTCATTTGCACAGGTGCAATTCAATAAGCTATTGCGTGTACAATACCGGCAACTTATAGCAGCTGGAGGAAGGTTTGAACTATTTCCCAAAGAACATGTGAATCGTGCCTTTGTTGGTGCTGCGCTGATGAATGAATACGAAATTGTGCAGAACCGTGAGGAGGTCAATACAGATATGCGCATGAACTACTATTTAGCCTTGCGCCTGAAATTATTCGACCGCATGGAATTGAATAGCACTTCGTATTACCAACCGGTTTTGGCCTATTCCAAAGACTTTCGATTGAGTACGGAAAATTCTATCTTGTTCGACATTAGCTCGCAGATTCAGTTTAAATTCGAGCTCTCACTTTTTTATGATGAAATTCCTCCTCCGGGAGTTGTTAAAAACACCTACAGTATCTTAAACGGAATCAGATATAAATTTTGATGAAAAAATTAGTTCTACTCGCAATCAGTATCTTTTGTATTGTCCCTTCTAAAGCACAGCGTATTTTTAGTATTGAAGAGGCAACCACTTATGGAAATTATTCACTGCTTCCCGAATCCTTAAGTGGACTGAGCTGGATTCCCGAAACCCATACTTATTATCATACAGGGAAGAAAGGAGAGGAATCTTGTTTGGTATTTACAGATGCCGACAAGAATACCAACGATACCATTGATCTGGCGGCGGTTAATTTTGCGCTGAAGCAATACAATGGCATAAACCGACCCACTGCGCCTCCAATTCCCGACCTGAAATCCGTACCACGCATTATCAATTGGAAAAATGAGAAGGAGTTTCGTTTTCAATCTGGAAATATCATCTATCTCTTCCATATCAAAAGCAAAACCATGCGCTCAGAGCACGGGGTTGAAGGCAGACTCACTAACCAAACCTTCCACGATGAAAGAGGGTATGTGGCTTATACCGAAGGAGCTAACGTTTTTGTGAAATATCCGGGTTCGGTGCCTGTCCAAGTCAGCAACGACTCTGCAATAGGGGTGGTGAATGGGGTTACTGTTCACCGCAATGAGTTTGGCATCAATGGCGGACTATTTTGGTCGCCCGATGCGCGCAGGTTGGCGTATTATCGCATGGATGAATCGATGGTGACACAGTATCCCATCTATCAATTAGATAAGATGCCAGCCCAAGGTGAAGAGATTCGTTATCCTTTTGCTGGTGCGGCCTCACATCATGTAACGCTGCATGTTTTTGATACAAAAAAAGGGAAGTCGGTACAAATACAAACTGTCGGGTCGGCAGAACAATACCTGACCAATATCTCTTGGGACCCTTCTGAGGAGTATGTCTATATCGCCATTGTGAATCGCGATCAGAATATGATGATGCTCAATAAATACAATGCCATATCTGGCGAGTTTGTCGTAACATTATTTGAAGAAACCCACGACAAATATGTGGAGCCAGAGCATCCGATGCATTGGGTAGATAAGAAGCATTTTATCTGGCAAAGTGAGCGTGATGGATTTAATCACCTCTATCTATATGATGAAAATGGAATCCTAGAAAAACAACTCACCAAAGGCGATTGGCTGGTTACTGAACTCCTAGGTGGCGACGAAAAAGGCAAGCAGCTTTATTTTATGGCGACCAAACAAAGTCCCTTGAACAGAAATCTCTATAAAGTGGATTTGAAATCGGGAGATATCAGTGAATGGGCCAAGGAAAGTGGCTACCACTCATGTCAGGTAACCGAAGATGGGAAATACATTCTCGATAGCTACAGTTCCTCCAGCGTGGTCGGTGTCACACAATTGATAAGCACCAAAGATTGGAAGAAGAAGGAATTGCTCAAGTCAAAAGATCCTTTGAAAGATTTTGAACTCGGACAAACTTCCGTATTTACTATGAAAGCGGCAGATGGAGAAACAGACCTCTATTGCCGAATGATTAAACCAACGCATTTTGACTCTACCAAAAAGTACCCAGTGGTGGTGTATTTGTATGGAGGTCCGCATTTGCAATTGGTCCGCAATTCTTGGTTATCAGGAGCCAATCTATGGATGCATTATATGGCCCAGCAAGGTTATGTGGTTTTCTCTATGGATAGCCGTGGATCGGATAATCGTGGGTTGGCCTTTGAAAATTCCACCTTTCGTCAACTGGGTACCATCGAAAGGGCCGACCAAAGTGTAGGAGCGAATTGGTTGAAGAAACAATCTTTTGGCAACCCACACCGCATGGCCGTTCATGGTTGGAGCTTTGGAGGATTTTT
>Ga0100380_10003580_pt1 | contig 16444 bp, 13 predicted proteins | sample CryGeymeta201504_FD_80417 | JGI IMG/M metagenome (GOLD analysis project Ga0100380, IMG submission 80417) | Groundwater microbial communities from Crystal Geyser aquifers in Utah, USA - Crystal Geyser metaG 2015-04 | ecosystem: Environmental > Aquatic > Deep subsurface > Groundwater | place... | reverse complement strand
ATATTCAATATAATCTCCTAAAATAAATAGGTTATACCCAGCATTAACCCAACTGAAAATGAATTAAAATTTACATTTTCATTTAAACCGTTATTATATAATTTTTTGTTTCCATTACTTACATCATTAATGCTATCATATTTTAAATCAGCAGTTATATTTGCATAAATGTTTTTCCCTATTTGTGTATTTCCCAATCCTCTTAATATTACCCCATAACCTGTTGAACTATAGGAAGTACTTGTTGGAGTGCTTGGTAAGTGTTCGTCAATATTTATAAATCTTAAACCTACACCTCCACCAAATTTAAATTGATATCCACCCCCACGAATAACATAATAAGCTAATACAGAGGGCATAAAATTGCTAACAGATACATCATATTGCCCTAAGTTAAAATTATAGTTATAAGAATATAGATCATATCCAATTTCTGCACCAAGATCTAAGTTATCAGTAAAAGTTTTATCAATTTCAAAGGAAAAATTTACAGCAGAATTAAAGTTTTTAAGTTCTTCGTTTGGTGCTGAAAAATTTTGGCTTAAATAATCATAAAAGGACGGAATATTTTTAAATGCTATCCCGAGTCCGGCTCTTAAACTATACTGTGAATAAGATGTTGCTGAACATAAAATTATAAATAATATCAAATATATTTTTTTCAATTAGCATCACCTTCATCATCAGCAATCTTGAAAAAATTATAGTGTTGTTTATTTAAAAAGATATAAACAAAGAGTGCTGAAAAAATAAAAACAAAATATGAAATTATATGTGTTAAAAATGCATATGCCAAACTTATTGCTTCGCCAAATCCAAAAAGTAAAACAAGTGCTGATTTTGCCAATGTGTGATATGAGCCTGTTCCTCCTGGTGTAGGAATAACAACTCCGATTGCACTTATACTCATCAATATCCAACCCATGTTATACGAAACATCTTTAATATTTTGCATCCCAATTGTATAAAATCCTACATATGCACTTAAGCCATAAAGCAGCATCATTATAATGCTTAGCAAAATAGTATAAAAATAATTTTTGCTGCCTTTTAATGATGCAAAACCATGTGTGAGCATTTCAAATACATGGGCAACTTTGTGTGCAAGATTTTCAGATATTCTGGTTAAAAGTTTAACTATTATTCCATAAAATTTTTCTCTGAATTTTATTGTCAAATAAAAAAAGACAACAAAACATGCCATTAAAATCATACTAATAATTAATGTTGATTCAAGCCAGGGAAAACTTTTGTATAAATTTTCTGTCCAAATTAAAACAGAAACAAGAACAGCAATACCTAGAAAAATAATATCAATTACCCTTTCAACTATTACTGCGCCAACCATGGATGATTTTGAAAGCCCTTCCCATTTACCAACAAGAACTGCTCTTGATAATTCACCCAATCTGGGAATAACACAATTTACCCCATAACCAACCATAACTGCGCCAAATAAATTTTTAATTGAGGTATCTGGTTTAACTGAATTTAAAATGACTTTCCATCTTAAAGCTCTAACATAGTGTGAAGTCATCATTACTGTAATAAAAACCAATATCCAGGGTATTGATGCTTTTGAAACTATATTTAGAACTTCACTGAAATCAACATTGATGAATGCTATGTATAAAAATATTGCCGTCAATATTATTGAAAGCAAATATTTTACAAAGTTTTTAGTTTTTTTGTGTTTGTTGTCAGCGTAGGTCAATAATCTCTGTTCCTTCTGATGGTAGTATTTTAAAGATAGAATTTTTGAGCCCTACATTCTCTATATATTTAGTAAAAACTATTTCTAATATTCCGAACGAAACTCCTTCCAATAAAATTTTTTTTATTTTATAAGAATTATTAAAATATAGTTCTGCATAATTAAAATTAACCCCTGCACTATCGTTAAAATCAATTTTTATTATATTATTATTTTCTTCCTTGCGCTCCGTTACAATACCTTTGTTTGGCAGATCATTAATAAGCTGGTTTATCGAAAATATTGATGGTGTTTCATCAACGGTACTAATAATAATTTTATTAGTTTTTTTATTATAATTCCAATTTGTCCTTCCGTCAGAGACAATAAGAATGTTTTCAAATTCTATCCTGATTTTATCTTTTTGTTTAAATTTTATTTTCCCTGAAAAATTTAAATCTCCGTTTGTTTTTTGAACAAAATCAGAAGTAAAATCATTGGTGGAATTAAATTTTTTCTGTACCTTTTTTAAAATTGTTTGGCTGTTACCAACACTAACAAATATAAAGATTAACAATAAAGATATAATAAATTTAATTTTCATTTTATATTTATGCTATAATGAACGAATAATTGTTTCGAGCTGTTCTTCGTTTTCAACTAATACTGTTCTTGCTTTACTTCCATCACTTGGACCAACTATTCCGGCTTCTTCTAATTGATCTACAATTCTTGCTGCTCGGGAATAACCTAATTTTAATCTTCTCTGCAGTAAAGAAACAGAACCTTGTTGATGTCTTACTATTACCCTGGCCGCATCATCAAACATAGGATCAAGATCTGAAAGTAATCCGGCTGAAGCTTGTTTTTTCTTATCATAAAGTGAGGGTAAAAAATATGGTTTTGAATAACCGGGTTGTGAGGCAACATACTCGGTTACTTTTTCAACTTCTTCGGCTGAAATAAATGCGTTTTGCATTCTAATTGGCTTTGGTAAGCCTGTTGGTAAAAATAAAACATCACCTTTTCCTAAAAGCTGCTCAGCTCCGTTCATATCTAAAATTGTGCGTGAGTCAATTTTTGTTGCTACTTGATAAGCAATGCGGGCACTGAAGTTAGCTTTTATCACTCCGGTAATTACATTTACCGAAGGTCTTTGTGTGGCTACAACCAAATGAATTCCTACAGCCCTTGCTAGCTGTGCAAGCCTAGCAATCGGTTCTTCCACTTCTTTACCGGCAGTTATCATCAAGTCAGCAAGTTCATCTATTATTACAACAAGGTAAGGAAGAAAATGATGAATCATTTCATCTGTGTCAGCAGGTTTGGTTTTAGCATTTGAAATTTTTTTATTATAATCAACTAGATTCCTTACGCCTGCATTTGCAAGTTTATCATATCGTCTCTCCATTTCATATTCAACAGATTTTAAAAGCAGCACAGCGTTTTGAGGATTGGTTATGATTTCTTCATCAAGGTCAGGTGAAACTGCAAGAAAATGTTTTCTTAATTTATTATAAAATGAAAGTTCAATTTTTTTAGGATCGATCATTAACAACTTTACTTCGTGCGGTAATTTTGAATAAAGTAAGCTGGATATTATCATATTTATTCCTACACTTTTTCCAGAACCTGTGGAGCCGGCAATAAGTACATGCGGCATTTTCGCTAGATCAGTAATAAATACATTTCCGTTTATCATTTTACCCAAAGCAATAGGCAGCTCCGCTTTGGATTCAGCAATTTTCCCAAGAACAGATCTTGCATTTACTAACGAAGCAACTGTATTTGGTATCTCTACACCTATAGCACTTTTGCCGGGAATTGGTGCAATTATTCTTATACCTCTAGCTGCTAATGCTAAGGCAATGTCGTGTTCAAGTCCAACAATTCTACTTATTTTTACACCTGGTGCTGGTACAATCTCATATAAAGTTACAACCGGACCAGGAGTTACTGAAATATCTTCAATTTCAATATCAAATAGGCTTAGTTTTTCTTTTAGTAGTTCTGCGTTCCTTTTTAATTCTTCTTCTGCAACTTTAAAATTATCTTGAGGTATTGGATTGAGAATATCCAAAGGCAATGGAGTATAGTTTATATTTTCTTCCCATTGGTTTGGAAGTTCCAATTGTTTTTCCTTTTCTTCTTGGCTAAGAGGCGAGGTATCTTCTTTTGTTTTTTTAACATTAGTTTTCTTTTTTTGATCAACAAAATTTACATTTTTAGTCTCGGGGGTTGGTTCATCATCCTTTCTAATTATTCTAATTTTTGGTTCTTTATCTTCTTCTTTTTTCTTTCCAAAAAACGATCTTTTCGGTTCTTTTTCTTTACTTAACTCTTTTATCTTATCTAAATTATCTTGTGTTTTGTGGTTAATAATATTTTCTTCTGTTAATTCATCTTTACTTTCTGATGATATTAATAATTCTTTTAGATATAAGAAAATATTTTTTAAGCTTATATCAAATTTTACAATAATTAGAATGAACAGTGCTGTACCCAAAAACAAAATACTTCCAACTCCACCGAGTAATCTGCTAAGAACAATTCCTAAGTAGTCACCTATTGTTCCTGATAGTTCACTAGTTGCCGGGAAAAACAAATAATGCCCATGTAATACACCAAAAAATGATGAACAAATAATTGCAAAGAGTATTAAAAAATTAAAGGCATGAAAAATGTTTTTGTTTTCAATTTTTTTGAAAAGAGAAAACCCCAACATAAAAAGCATTATTGGAAATATAGTAGAAAATATTCCTAATGTTGAATTAAGAAAAAAATCTGATATATAAGCTCCAAAAATACCAAGCCAGTTTCTTGTGCTTTCTAATTTATGCGTTATATCTGAGTTAGACGAAAATGATTTTAATATATCTGAAAATTGATAGCTTAAATTAGCTCTATCAAGTTTAGAGTAAGATATAATACTTAAAAATATAAGTAATGAAACAAGAATTAATAGCGTTCCAAAAATATTTTTCTTTTGATTAGTTGTTAATATGGGAGCTGCTTCAGAGGCTTTAGGTTTTGGATTAGAATTTTTTTTCTTTTTATTCTTAAGCATATGAACTAAATAAAATTAATTCTTAAAAAATGAATTCTTCTTCTTAAGATAATTTTAGACTGTTATTTGAAAAAACAGGAACAACTTCAGAAGAATTTACCTGACTGCAAAAAACTACATCTTCATCAAAACCGTTATTAATTAAAAGTTTGCCATGATCAGTTTCAGAAAGAAATTTTTTAATGTTTTTACCAATTGTTTTATATAAAGTCAAACTTGCTTTTGCTGAATCTGTTAGAGGAATATTCTTTTTACCATTTGTTATTTCATCAATCAAATATCCGGTACAAATTATATCTTCTAATGATAAGGTATTATTTCTGCCGGCACATAATATCTCAAAATCTTTTTTCTTTTTTATCAAAATTTTTGCAACAGCAGATATGTTTGCAAAAGAACAAATAATTAAATATTCAGAAAATTTAGCTTTAACTATTGCTGGAGTACCGTTTGTAGTATAAAATACTATAGTCTTTCCTTCAACAACACTGTCAGTATATTCTAATGGCGAATTACCAAGTGCGAAACCTTCTATCTTTTTAGTATTTCTTTCACCGCCCAATAATGTTTGACCGCCAAACATACCGCCGGACACCTTTACAGCAAATTCTACTGCAGCAACAGGAATTATTTCTTTAGCTCCATTTTGTAAAGCATTTATAATCGTATTGGAAGCTCGTAGAACATCAATTACCACAACTGTTTTGTTGATAAAATATAATTCTTCTAATCCACAGGGAGAAATTATTACATTTATGTTCATATATGCTAATTAAATTAACAATTTAAAATGAGTAAAAACAGAATAAACTATTTTTTTAAAAATGGAAGTTTAACAACTTTTGCTTTTGTTTCCTTTCCTCTTATCATAAAATTAACTTCAGCTCCCTCAAAGGAAAATTCTTTTTCTACATAACCCAAAGCAATTGGTTTATCCAAAATTGGACTAACTGTTCCGCTGGTAATAACACCTATTTTTCTCCCCTTGGAAGTAATGTCATATCCATGTCTTGGAAAAACTCTTTCATCTGTAATCATTGGAACTAATTTTCTTTTAACACCATTTCCTTTTACCTGTTCCAAAACATCTTTAGAAATAAACCTGTTCTTTGTTAATTTTGTTATCCAAGCAAGTCCGGCTTCAAGTGGGTTTGTGGTTTTATCAATATCATTACCGTAAAGACAAAATCCCATTTCTAATCTTAAAGTATCTCTTGCACCAAGACCAATTGGTTGTATTTCGAATTCTTTGCCGGCTTCAAAGATATTATTCCAAATTTTTTCTGCTACTGTTTCATTTCCTTTAAAATAAATTTCATAGCCCAACTCACCGGTATATCCTGTGCGTGATATTATCATATCAACGCCTGAAATTTTTGCTTCAAAGAAATGATAATATTCCAAATCCAGATTTTTATCACAAATTTTTTGTAATACCTCTTTCGAATTAGGTCCTTGAATTGCCAGTAAAGAATAATCATCACTTTCGTTTTTTATTTCAACACCAAAACTGTTGTTTTCAACCATCCAGTTATAATCTTTTTCTATGTTTGAAGCATTTACAACAAGCAAGTATTTTTTATCGTTTATTTTATAAACTAATAAATCATCAACAATCCCACCGTTTTTATAACACATTGCAGAATACTGCACTCTTCCCGGTGATAATTTAGATGCATCATTAACAGTAATTTCTTGAACAAAATTTAACGCCTTTTCACCGGAGATAAATATTTCGCCCATATGTGAAACATCAAAAACACCAACCGAATTTCTTACTGCTTTATGTTCTTTAATTATAGAAGAATATTGAACAGGCATTTGATAGCCGGCAAAGTCAACAATTTTTGCATTTAGTTTTTCATGAATATTAAAAAATTGTGTTTTTTTCATTACTGTTTTTTTCTCCGTGAATTTGTTAAATATAATCTTCGGTTATGTCTTTTCCGGTAAGTTTAGAAATAAATTTAATTTCTTGTAATGATAATGATGGATCTTCTTCTAGATTTAATTTAACTCTGTATTTAAATCTGAATTTAAATAATGTTTTTATTTTACCTTCCCTTAATTTTGCTGCAACAAAAGGATTGCATCTTACAATAAGCGCTTTTTCTTTGGATTCTCTTTTAAATCGTTTTATCCATTCTTCAAGATCATATATTAAATGAGATTGTTTTGTAAGAAGTCCTGTTCCCATACAAGATGGACAAACTTCGTTCATCGTCTGCATTATATTTTGTCTTACTCTCTGTCTTGTAATTTGGACCAAACCAAAATCAGACATAGGTAATATAGAAACGCGTGATCTGTCTTTTCTGAATTCTTTTTTTAGCTCATCGTATATTTTTTTTCTGTTCTTTTCTTCCAGTAGATCAATATAATCAATAACTATAATTCCGCCAATATCTCTTAGTTTCATTTGCTTTGTAATTTCTCTGGAAGCTTCAAGGTCGGTTTTTAATGAATTTTGTTCCTGATCTTTGCTTTTAGCATATTTACCGCTGTTAACATCAATAACTACCATTGCTTCTGTGTGCTCAATAATTAAATATCCTCCGCTTGGTAGATAAACTTTTCTTGCCATTAAAGTTTTTATCTGTTCTTCAATTTTAAATGCTTCAAATATTGAGTGAGAAGAGTTGTACTGTTCTATTTTATCAATAAGACTAGGTTGTGTTATTTCAACATAATTTTTTATTTGTTTATATAATTTTTTAGAATCAATAAATACTTTTGATATATCAGTAGAAAATAAATCTCTAATCACACTCGAAGTTGTATTTAAATCAGCATGGATTAATGAAGGAGGGCTTTCTGATTTAATTTTCTTTTCAATTATATGCCAAGTTTTTACAAGTTGGTTCAAATCAGATTTAAGGGCTGCTTCATCCTGATTTTTAGCAACTGTTCTAATTATCAGTCCACAATTTTCTGGTATAATTTCTCTGGCTAAATTTCTTAATCTTCTTCTTTCTTTGTATTCTACAATCTTTTTTGATATGCCAATTTTATTGTCAAAAGGAAGAAGTACACAAAATCTACCAGGCAAAGAAACAGCAGAAGTAACACGAACACCTTTGTTTATCACAGGTTCCTTTGTTATCTGTACAATAATGTCATCCCCTTTATGCAGTATTACCTGGGGATTTGATTTATGGTTTTTGTGTGGATCGTGGTGGTTATTATTGGAATTAGAATTTCCATTTTCATCGATTTCAATATCGTCATCGTCATCCAGCATTTCTAAAAATTGCTGCGTTCTATCACCAATATCAGAAAAATGGAGAAACCCATCGTGTTTCATTCCAATATCAATAAATGCGGCTTTTATTCCGGGAAGTACTCTTGCAACTTTGCCAAGATAAATATTCCCGACCATCCTTCTTTTTTCTGGGTAATCAACAAAAAAATCTACTAAATTACCGTCTTCGGTAATTGCTACTCTGGTTTGAGTTGTAGATGAGTTGATAATAATTTCTTTTGTCATATAGGACAAACTCTCTTAATGAAATTAATAATTTCATTATAAATAAATTTCTATAAATAAAGCTCATGTCTTTATATGTTAAAGGCATAAAAATATTTGAAATTATATATGTCATTTTTTAATAACTTTATATTAAACTGAGCTTATAAATTAATTACTTTATCTGATTTTAAATCAGATTAAAATTTTTAGAATATTACTCTCCTACTTAATCAGTAGATTCTTTTGAGTTTTCTTCCATTAACACTTTTCTGCTTAATGAAAACTTACCATTTTCAATTTTAAGTAATTTCACTTTAATAGCGTCACCTTCTTTTAAGTAATCTGTGACTTTGTTAACGCGTTTTGTGTCAATCTGTGAAATATGTAATAATCCTTCTTTTCCCGGTAAAATTTCTACAAAAGCACCAAATTCCATAATCTTTATTACTTTACCGTCATATATTTTTCCAACTTCCGGTGAAGCAGTAAGACTTTTAATATATTCCTTACAACTTATTGCTCCATTTTTATCGGTTGAAGCAATAGTGACTGTACCGTCATCTTCAATATTAATATCAACACCAAAATCTCTTTGCATTTTCTGAATTGTTTTTCCACCTGGACCGATTATTAATCCAATCTGATCTAATTCAACTTTTAAGGTTAATAATCTTGGTGCATATTGAGATAATGATTCTCTCGGTTGGCTGATTGCTTCGTTCATAATTCCAAGAATATGCATTCTTCCTTCTTTGGCTTGGTATAATGCTTTCTCCATAATTTCAAAAGATATACCTTGAATCTTTATATCCATTTGGAATGCAGTAATACCGTCATTTGTTCCGGCAACTTTAAAATCCATATCTCCAAGATGATCTTCATTACCTAAAATGTCTGTTAAAACTGCAAACTCGTCGCCTTGTTTTATCAGTCCCATTGCAATACCAGCCACAGCTTTTTTAATAGGAACACCTCCGTCCATTAAAGCTAGCGAGCCTGCACAAACAGATGCCATAGAAGAAGATCCATTCGATTCTAAAATATCTGAGATTAGTCTCATTGCGTAGGGGAATTTATCTTCTGCGGGTATCATTATTTTTAATGATCTTTCAGCTAGGTTACCATGACCTATTTCACGCCTTCCAACGCCTGTCATTCTTCCAACTTCGCCAACACTAAATGGAGGAAAATTATAATGAAGCACAAATTTTTTCTTGTAAGATTCAAACAAGCCGTCAACATTCTGCTCATCACTTTTGCTGCCGAGTGTAAGTGATATTAAACTTTGTGTCTCGCCTCTTGTAAACAATGCAGAACCGTGAGTTCTTGCTAGCACACCAAGTTCAATTGTGATTGGTCTTACCTGTGTTGTATTTCTTCCGTCTAATCTAATTCCTTCTTTCAAAATTCTTTCACGCATTAAATCTTTTTCTAGATCGTGAAGAATATTTTTAATATCTCCTTCTTTTTCAGGATACTTTTCAGCTAAAGCCTCCAATGTTGAAACAGTCAACTCTTTATTTTTTGTACTTCTTTCATCTTTAGAAAGAACTAAATAAACAATTTCTTTATACTTAGCTTCAGCTATTTGATATACATCTTTTTTTAAACTTGCATCTACTTCGTTTTCAACAACAACCCTTTTCGCAATCTTAATTTCTTTTTGTAATTCAATTTGAACATCTACTAATTTTTTAATTTCTGTTTGAGCAAATTTTAAAGCATCCAAAAGATCAACTTCGCTTACTTCGTTTGATTCACCTTCAACCATCATAATTGAATCTGCAGTTCCGGCAACAACCAATTCAAGATCGCTTTCAAGCAACTGTTTATGTGTTGGATTTACTACAAAAGCTCCATTAATTCTACCAACTCTAACTTCACTAATCGGTCCGTTAAATGGAATGTTTGATATGCAAAGTGCAGCTGAAGCTCCTAAAGCTCCCAAAACATCCGCATCATTTTGACCATCGTGCGATAAAACAGAAACAACTACCTGTGTTTCATTTACAAAGCTGCTTGGAAACATAGGTCTTATGGGCCTGTCAATTAATCTTGCACTTAATATTTCTTTTTCTGAAGGTCTTCCCTCTCTTTTAATAAATCCGCCGGGGAATTTACCTGCTGCAGAAGTTTTTTCTCTATATTCAACCTGAAGAGGAAAATAATCTAATCCTTCTTTTGGTTCTTCTGCAGCAACTACAGTTACAAGAACCATTGTATCTCCGTATCTAACCATAACAGAACCATTAGCCTGTTTTGCAAAACGACCTGTTTCTATTGATAATTTCTTTCCACCTATTTCTACTTCTTTCGTTATAATCATTTAAATTCCCTTTATTTTCTAATATTCAATTCTTTAATAATAGTTCTGTATCTTTCTATGTCTTTTCTTTTCAGATAGTCTAACAATCTTCTTCTTTTACCAACCATCATTAAAAGACCTCTTCTTGAGTGATGATCTTTTTTATGTTCCTCAAAATGAGATGTAAGTTCATTAACTCTATGTGTGAGTAGAGCAATTTGAACTTCTGTTTTTCCGGAGTCTTTTTCATTTACCCCATATTTCTTGATTAATTCAAGTTTTTGTTCGTTTGTCATTTTATTATTCCTTTATAAGTTATACGATATAACACCAGACTTAACCGGTGTTTATTAATTTAATTTTTTAATAATTTCTTTTCCTTTCAATTCATCTTTTTTAATTTGAGCTATTAATTCTTCAACTGTAGAGAATTTTTCTTCATCTCTAATTCTTTCAATTATATTTACAGTAACTTTTAGTCCGTAAATATCTTTTGAAAAATTCATTATAAAAACTTCAGTTGTTACATCTCCTGATTCATAAAAGGTTGGTCTTCTGCCTATGCTCATCAGACCGTAATAATTTTTATCCTCTACAATAATATCAACAAGATAAATTCCTATTACCGGTAGAAATTTATCATCACCAAAATCTTCAATGTTTGCTGTAGGGAATCCAAGCTCCCTTCCTCTTTTATCACCTTCAACAACAACTCCACTAAATGAATATCTTCTGCCGAGCAGTTTGTTGGCTAAAGAAATATTTCCTTCTGAAAGAGCATCTCTGATTTTAGAGCTGCTTACGGTAATTTTATCAACACTTACTGATTCAACCATAGAAACATTAAAGTTGAATTCATTTCCCATTTTACTTAGAGCTTCAAAATTTCCATCTCTTCCTTTTCCAAAATGATGGTCGTAACCTATTACAATTTCATTTACACCAATTTTGTCTACAAAGTATTCTTTTACAAATTGGTAAGAAGTTTTTTGTGAAAACACTTCAGTAAAGTTTATAATCAATAAATTAAGAACGCCTAGAGATTCCAAAATTGGAATCTTTTCATTTAATGTACTTAAAAGTCTTACCTTTTTATCTTTAACAAGAACGCTCCGTGGATGCGGAGAAAATGTAACGAGTAAATTTCTTCCGTTTATACCATTTGCCTTTTCGACAAATTTTTCAAGTATTTTTTTATGTCCTAAATGAATCCCGTCAAATGTCCCCAGTGTAATTACGGTTTTTTCGTCCCTTTCAATCTTGTCTAAATCGTAAAAAATCTGCATACATTAAATTATTAAGAAAATATCTGATAAATATACTGCTTTTTATGTTGAAATAAAATTAAATTTGATCATAATTAACCTAAATTTTAGCATTTTTATTTAAGATAACTCCTTAATTTATAATCGGTTGACAGAAAACCTTTCAACAAATTCATCCACTGCCAAAGCATCATCAACATCAAACTCTCCAATTTTATCTCTGCGTAATTCACTAAGCAAACCACCGCATCCAAGCTCTTCTCCAAAATCATTAGCTATTGTTCTTATATATGTTCCTTTTGAGCATTCTATCTTAAAATAAACATCGGGCAATTCAATTTTATTAATCTCAAAATCATAAATATTTACTTCTCTAGGGCTTCTTTCAATAGTTTCATCATTTCTTGCGTATTTATAGAGTCTTTTTCCATTTACTTTTACTGCTGAGTACATTGGTGGAGTTTGCATAATTTTGCCAAGAAATTTATCTCTTATCCTCAAGATTTTTTCTTCATTTATATTTTTAACCGGTTTTTCATCAATCGGTTCTGTTTCCAAATCCATAGATTCAGATCTTTTACCAAATGTGATTATTCCGGAATATGTTTTTGGTAAGTCCTGATATTCAGAAATTGATTTTGTCATTTTACCGGTACAGATAATTAATAGACCTGTTGCCATCGGATCAAGAGTGCCGGCGTGTCCTACTTTTTTTACTTTTACTGCTTTTCTTATTTGGTGAACAACTTTGAATGATGTCCAGCCTTTAGGTTTGTCAATAAGAATTGTCTGTCCGGATTGAAAATCTAAATCAGCCTTCTGTTCTGTTAATTTCGTTATCATTTTCCCTGTCACTCTGTGAGTGAATCTTCTTTATCAATCCTTCTATCTTTTCTACATAATCCTGTGTATCGTCAATGTAAAAATCCAATTCGGGACAAAATTTTAAGCTTATTCTGTGTGCAAGTTCCGATCTAATTATCTTTACATCTTTTTTTATTTTTCCAAGGACAAAATCTCTTTTTTCTTTTTCAAATACAGAAAGATAAACTTTGGCTCTTTTTAGATCAGGTGTTGCAATTACTTTTGTAATTGTAATAAATCCCAATGATGAATCTCTTAGTTTAAAAAGAAAGATATTACTTAATTCTTCTTTTAAAAGTTTTTCTACTTTATCTATTCTGTGAGTCGACATAATATTTATTAGGAAATATGGAGGAAATTAAGAAAGCTTTTTCTTCGTCTCAACCATTTTATAAGTTTCAACAATATCGTTTACTTTTATGTCATTAAAGTTATTAATGCTTAATCCGCATTCGTAACCGGCATCTACTTCTTTAACATCATCTTTAAATCTCTTAAGTGCGTTTATCTCACCCTGATGAATAACAATTCCGTCTCTTATTAATCTTATTTTATTATTACGGGTTACTTTTCCTTCAAGTACATAACAACCGGCAACTGTACCGACTTTTGGTACTTTAAATATATCTCTTACTTCAACTGTTGATGTAACTTCTTCTGAAATAATCGGTGAGAGTAATCCTTCTAGTGCAGATTTAACTTCATTGATTGTATCATATATAACATTGTACAATCTAATATCTACATTCTCTTTTTCTGCCAATTTTCTTGCATTTAAATTCGGACGAACATGAAAACCAATAATAATTGCATTAGAAGCAGAAGCAAGCAGAACATCGCCCTCGGATATTCCACCAACTCCTTTATGAATAACTCTAACTTTTACTTCTTCAGTAGATAATTTCATTAGTGAATCAGATAATGCTTCAATAGAGCCGTCAACATCACCTTTAACAATAAGTGGTAATTCTTTTACTCCGCCAATACTTATCTGTTTTGCAATTTCATCTAGGGTAATATGATGAACTTGTTTTTGGTCTTGTTCTCTTTTCAGTTGTTGTCTTTTTAATCCAACTTCTCTGGCATGTCTTTCAGAATCTACAACAATAAATGTATCGCCTGCCTGTGGAGCACCTTCAAAACCAAGTACCTGTACAGGTGTTGATGGAGGTGCCTGTATAAGTTTTTTACCTCTCTCGTCAAACATTGCTCTAACTTTGCCCTGAAAAATACCGGCAACAAAAGGATCGCCAATTTTTAATGTTCCTTTTTGTACAAGTACAGTACCTGTAATTCCTCTACCCTTGTCTAATTGTGATTCAACCAAAATACCACGAGCTTTTCTATTAGGATTTGCTTTTAGCTCTAGTAATTCTGCTTCAAGTAAAATTGTTTCTAAAAGTGTCTCTATGTTCAATCCAGTTTTAGCTGAAATTTCCACACATTGGTATTTTCCACCCCAGGATTCAACTAATATATTTCTATCGGCTAATTGTTGTTTTATTTTTTCGGAGTTTGCACCGGGTTTGTCAATTTTATTTATTGCAATAACAATTGGCACATTAGCTGCTTGTGCATGATTTATTGCTTCAATAGTCTGTGGCATTACTGCATCATCAGCTGCAACTATTAGAACAACAATATCGGTAGCCTGAGCTCCTCTTGCTCTCATTGCAGTAAAAGCTTCGTGACCTGGTGTATCTAAAAATGTAATATGCTTTCCTTTACCAGCATCTACTTTATAAGCACCAATGTGCTGTGTAATTCCACCAGACTCACCGCTTACATTTTCTTTTCTAATATAATCAAGTAGTGATGTTTTACCATGGTCAACATGTCCCATTATAGTAACAACCGGTGATCTTGGCTCAATTGATTCAAGCTCATCAGAAGTATCTGTTAAAACATCAGAGGTAAATTCTTGAACAAATTCTACTTCAAAACCAAATTCATCAGCTACTAATGTTATAGTTTCAACATCAAGTCTTTGATTTATAGAAACCATAATTCCAAGTTCCATACATTTTGCAATAACATCACTAACAGGTATTTCCATTAAATTTGCTAGCTCATTTACAGCACTGTATTCAGTAACTTTTATAATTGAGGCTTCAATAGATTTTTGTTCTTGTTTCTTTTCTTCTTCCTCTTCGCGTTCTTTTCTTTTTTTCTTTCTATGGCTTGCTCGTGATGCTGCCGTTGTAGTGTCATCAATACTAAGCATTGTTTTTCTAATAGCTGCCTTTACATCTTTTTCATTAATCTCAAATTTCTTTATTCTTTTTTTCTTTTTGGCTGGTTTCAGTTCATCTTCAACTTGAGTTGTTTTCTTCTTCCCTTTTAATCTTTTTTTCTTTTTCCCTTTCGCATCTTTGCTTTCAGTCACTTCCTCTTCAACTTTGGTTGTTGTTTTCTTTGTTTTAGTTTCATCTAAATTCATTTTACCAACAACAGTTAATCCTTTTCTTTTGGCTATAGCATTTTCGGCGGGTGTTTTAAATTTCTCTTCTTCTTTTATTTCTTCAACTTCTTTCTCTTCAGTATCTTTTTCCTTTTTTGTTGGAACTTCTTCTTCTTTAATCTCTTCTACTTTAGGTTTTTTATCTTCAACTACTTCTACAGGTTCAGCAACACTTACCTCTACTTCTTTATCTGTTTTTTCCTTTTTAAACTCAGCAATCTTTTTATAATGCTTTTGGGCTTTATCAATATCTTTCTTATAGTGATTAGCAATTTCTTCTATCATTTCATCTTCAAGAGTTGACATGATAGTTTTTACCTTATAACCTTTTTTGGTTAGGAATTCTAATAGTTCTTTAGCTGAGAGATTATTCTCTGAAGCGAATTTGAATATTTTAATTTTTTTTGGTTTTGTCTCAGCCATATTATCTGCTTTTATTTATAATCATTTTATTCATATTGAGATTTTATCAGTTCAATTATTTCTTCTATTTTTTCTTCTGATAATTCTTCAATTTCGTTTAGTTTCTTTTCTTTAGCAGCTTTCAATACTTCTAAAGCTGTATCATATCTATTGTTGATAAGTAAATTATATATTTCCTCGCCTAGCTCTTCTTTTAAATCGATAAGTTCCATGTCTTCTTCATATTCTTCTAGTGGTGTTTCTTGTCTCAAGATATCAATTTCATAACCGGTAAGTTTTATTGCCAAACGAATGTTAACACCATTTCTACCAACAATTAAAGATACCTGATCGTTATCAGCAGTTACTACGGCTTTTCTTTCTTCTTCGTCTAATTCAATCTGTTTAAGTTTTGCCGGTGCTAAAGATCTCTGAATCATAATCATTGGGTCTTCAGAATAATTTATAACATCAATGTTTTCGTTATTTAGCTCTCTTACTATTGCGTGTATTCTAACTCCTTTCATTCCAACGCAAGCACCAACCGCATCAATTCTGTCATCGTGTGATTCAACAGCAACTTTGGCTCTTTCACCAGGAGATCTTGCAATGCCTTTAATATCAATAATACCGTCATAAATTTCAGGTATTTCAATTTCAAAGAGTCTTTGCAAAAATAAATTGTCAGAACGAGAAATTATAATAATTGGACCGCTTTGAGTTTTTTTAACTTCTTTAATAATTGCTCTTATTGTATTGCCTTTTCTATATCTTTCAAAAGGTATTTGCTCATCGCGAGGAAGTAAAAGTTCTCTCTTGTTATGATTTACAAGTATATCGTTTCTTCTTGTTTGATAAATATCACCAACAACAATTTCTCCAATCAATTCTGAATATTCATTATACACAACTTCTTTT
>Ga0100380_10003578_pt1 | contig 16446 bp, 16 predicted proteins | sample CryGeymeta201504_FD_80417 | JGI IMG/M metagenome (GOLD analysis project Ga0100380, IMG submission 80417) | Groundwater microbial communities from Crystal Geyser aquifers in Utah, USA - Crystal Geyser metaG 2015-04 | ecosystem: Environmental > Aquatic > Deep subsurface > Groundwater | place... | reverse complement strand
GCCGCCGCGATCTCGCCCGCCGGCACGTCGCCGGGCGCGCGGCGCGCAAGCATCCGGAAGATCGCGAGGCGCGACGGGTGGCCGAGGGCGGCGAAGGCCTTGCTGAAATCGAACATGATTCGACATTACACGAAATATGGAAATGAGTCAGCCGAAAAAACCGGGCGGCGCTGCGCCGCCCGGTTTGCGCCGCCCGGTTTGCGCCTACAGCGTCCAGCCGCCGTCGATCTTGAACTCGGCGCCGGTCACGAAGGCGCTTTCGCGGCTGGCGAGATAGACCGCCAGCATTGCGATCTCGTCGGCCTCGCCCAGGCGGCCCATCGGCTGTCGCGCGATGAAGGCCGCCTTGTTGTCGTCGTAGGAACCGGGCAGGGCGCGAATGCGTTGCTCCAGCGAGGGCGACTGCACGGTGCCGGGGCAGATGCTGTTGCAGCGCACGCCCTGCTTGACGAAATCCGCCGCGACCGCCTTGGTCAGCCCGATCACCGCCGCCTTGGTGGCGCCGTAAGCGGCCCGGTTCGGCGCGCCTTTGATCGACGAGGCGCCGGAGGCCATGTTGATCACCGACCCGCCGCCGCGCGCCAGCATCCCCGGCAGAAAGGCGCGCAAGGTGCGCCACATCGACTTCACATTCAGGTCGAACGAAAAGTCCCAATCCTTCTCATTGCAATCCAGAATCGTGCCGTTGGCCACATAGCCCGCGCAGTTGAACAGCACGCTGACCGCGCCCGCCGCCTCCGCCGCCGCCTGCACGGCGGCGGTGTCGCGCACGTCGAGCGTGTGCGTCTCGATCCCCGCCGCCTCCGCTTTCAGCGCCGCCAGCGCGCCCGCGTCGATGTCGGTGGCGATCACCGTCGCCCCCTCGCGCGCGAAGGCCAGCGCCGTCGCCCGCCCGATGCCCTGACCCGCCGCCGTGACGAAGGCGCGCTCTCCGCTCAGCCGTCCCATGATCTTTCCCCCTCAGTCTTTCTTGTCGCCGTTGAGGCGCAGCAGCACGTCGCCCATCTGTGGCGTGAACGTCTCGCCCAGCCCCATGTTGACCCCCGCCTTCAGCATCTCCAGCACCCCCGCCGAGACCAGCCGCGCGGCGCCGTGCTCATCGGCCATGCGGGAATAATAGCGCACGTCCTTGAGGCAGTTGACCAGCGAGAACTTGTGCGCGTCGGGGATCCCCTCGCAGGGGTATTTGGAAAAATTCTGGAAATTCAGGCAATTCATGCCGGAATTGGTGATGACTTCGCGAAACGTGGACGGATCGACGCCCAGCTTGGCGACCATCGCGTAGGACTCCGACCACAGCGCCGAATAGCCGATGGCGACCAGGTTGTTGACCAGCTTCACCGCGTGCGCCACGCCCGGCGGGCCGTCGATCGGGATCACCACCGAGGCCCAGGCCGACAGCAGATCGCCGTATTTCTCCACCGACGCCGCGCCGCCCGAGACATAGGTGGTCGCCTCGCCCGCCCAGGTGTGGGTCGGCGTGCGCGACAGCGGCGCGTCGATGAAGGCGACGCCCTGCGCGCCGAGTGCCGCCGCCAGCCGCGCGGTCACGTCGGGTTCGGAGGTCGAGGTGTCGATGATCGTGCTGACCGCCGATCCCTCGCCGGTCAGCGCCGCCACCACCGCCTGCACCTCCGGCGCGCCGGTGACGCACAGCACCACGGTGTCGCACTGCGCCGCCATCTCGGCCAGCGAGGCGACCTCGACCGCGCCGCGCTTCACCAGATCGTCCACCGCTTCGCGCTTGCGGTGGGCGATCACGCGCAGCGGCCATCCCTTCTCAACCACGTTCTTCGCCATGCCCCAGCCCATCAGGCCGACGCCGACGAAGCCGACAACCGGTTTGTCGCTCATGCGCTTGGTCCTTCTCAATCGGTTTAACGGGCGCTAGGGTGTCAAGATTGAGCGACCGACGCAACGGGGAACCGCGACCATGGCGCAGACGCCGCAACCGAGGCTATAGGGCCGCATGGCGCGCCCCACCCAGAAGCAGATCGCCGAGCAGCTTGGCCTCTCGCCGGCCACGGTGTCGCTGGCGCTGCGCGACAGTCCGATGATCGCGGAGGCGACCCGCGCGCTGGTGCGCGCCGCCGTGGCCAAGGCGGGCTATGTGCCCAACGTCGCGGCCAGCGGCCTGCGCACCGGGCGGACGCGAATCATCGGCGTGAGCTTTCACAACATCGCGCATCAGTTCTTCGCGGAAATGCTGATCGCCATCGAGGAGACGCTGGCCGATCAGGGCGTGGCGGTGTTCATCAACAATCACGGCGAAAACCCCGCCTCGCTGGAGCGATTCGTGGTCAGCCTCGCCGCCCATGGCGCCGAGGGGCTGATCGTCTCGCCGCCGCCGCATGTGGCGCCGGAGATCTTCGCGCCTTTGCGCAGCGGCGGGGCGCCGGTGGTCTATGTCTCGCGCCGCCTGCTGGAGGACGACGCCGCCGACTGGGTGATCAACGCCGACGCCGTGGCGATCCGCCGCGCGGTGGACCGGCTGATCGAGACCGGGCGGCGCAGGCTGATGTTGCTGTGCGGCGCGCTGGGCACCACGGTCGCGCAGGATCGCGGCGACGGCTTCCGCATGGCGCTTGAGGCGCACGGCCTGCCGTGGTCGCCCGATCTGTGGATCCAGCGCCGCCCGATCATGGCGCAGGGCGCGGACGCCGCGCGCGAGGCGATGGCGCGCAAGCCCGCGCCCGACGGGCTGGTGTGCTTCAACGATCTGGTGGCGCTGGGCGCGATGAACGCCTTGCGCGCGCTGGGCCTTGAGCCGGGGCGCGACGTGGGCGTGGTCGGCGTGGGCGGCACCGACGAGGCGGCGGCGTTCCACCCCGGTCTCACCACGGTGCTCGACAATCCCGCGCGCATCGGCCGCCTCGCCGCCGAAATGCTGCGCGACCGCATCGAGCATCCCGGCGCCCCGCCGCGCCATGTCGTGCTCGACCCGCGCCTCGTGATCCGCGAGAGTTGCGGCGGCGCCCGCGCCAAGGATGCCTGACCAACCGCCCAGACGCCTCAATCCGCAGGAAAGCGACCGCATGAAACCTGAAATCCTGATGCCCGGCCCGATGCTGCAAAGCTGCATGGACGCGCTCGACGCCGCCTATACGGTCCATCGCCTGTGGGCGGCGCCCGACCCTGCGGCGCTGCTGGCCGAGGCAGGCCCCAGGGTGCGCGCCATCGCCACGGCGAAGGGCTGCGACGCCGCGCTGATCGCCGCGCTGCCCAAGCTTGAGGTGATCGCCTCGTTCGGCGTCGGCTATGACAGCGTGGACGTGGGCGCGGCGCAGGCGCGCGGCGTGCGCGTCACCAACACGCCCGACGTGCTGAACGACGCGGTGGCCGAACTCACCATCGGGCTGATGGTGGCGCTGGCGCGGCGTCTGCCGCAGGCCGACGCCTATGTGCGCGCCGGGCGCTGGCGCGCTGAGGGCGTCATGCCGCTCACCCGCCAGCTCACCGGCGCCAAGGCCGGGATCCTGGGGCTGGGCCGCATCGGCAAGGAGATCGCACGCAGGCTTGAGGCGATGCGCGTCACGGTCAGCTATCACGGCCGCAGCGAACAGCCCGGCCAGCCCTATCGCTATTACGCCGATCTGGCGGCGATGGCGCGCGATGTGGACTGGCTGGTGGTGATCGCGCCCGCGACGCCGCAGACCGTGGGCGTGGTCAGCCGCGCCGTGCTGACGGCGCTGGGGCCGGAGGGGCATCTGGTCAACGTGGCGCGCGGCTCGCTGGTGGATGAGCCGGCGCTGGTGGACCTGCTCGGCGCGGGCGCGCTGGGCGGCGCGGCGCTGGACGTGTTCGCCGATGAGCCGACCGTGCCCGAGGCGCTCATGGCGATGGAGAACGTGGTGCTGGCGCCGCATGTCGGCAGCGCGACGCATCACACCCGCTGGGCGATGGGCGACGTGGTGGTGCGCAATCTGGCGGCGCATTTCGCGGGCCAGCCGCTGATCTCGCCGGTGGCGTGACCGCGATGACCGCGCTTTTGTGCTATGGCGAGCCGATGGTGGAATACAACCAGACCGACGGGGCGGTGTTCCTGCGCGGCTTCGGCGGCGACGTGTCCAACGTCGCCATCGCGGCGGCGCGGCAGGGCGCGCAGGCGGGGATGATCTCGGCGCTGGGCCTCGACGGCCACGGCGGGCTGATCGCCGATCTCTGGGCGGCGGAAGGCGTGGACGCGACCCATGTGCGCCGCCGCGCCGACGCGCCGACCGGGGTCTATTTCGTCACCCATGGCGGCGACGGCCACCGCTTCGACTTCGCGCGCAAGGGCTCGGCGGCCAGCCTGACGCGCATCGAGGACCTGCCGCTTCAGGCCATCGCCGCCGCGCGCATCCTGCACCTCAGCGCCATCAGCCTGGCGATCAGCGACGACGCCTGCGACGCGGGCTTCGCGGCGATGCGCGCGGCGCGCGAGGCGGGGGTCAGGGTGTCGTTCGACACCAACCTGCGGCTGAAACTGTGGGGGCTGGACCGCGCGACGGCGGTGATCGCGCAGGCGCTGTCGCTGACCGACATCGCCCTGCCCAGCCGCGACGATGTGACCGCGCTGATCGGCACGGACGACGCGCAGGCGCAGGTCGCCTGGTGCCGGGCGCAGGGCGCCTCGGTGGTGGCGCTGAAGATGGGCGCGCAGGGCGCGATGGTGGCGTGGGAGGGCGGCGTGACGGCGATCCCGGCGCACCCGGTGACGCCGATCGACGCCACCGGCGCAGGCGACTGTTTCGACGGCGCGTTTCTGGCGCGGCTGCTGGCGGGCGACGCGCCCGACGCCGCCGCGCGCTACGCCGCCGTCGCCGCCGCGCTCTCGACCACCGGCTACGGCGCGGTGGCGCCGATCCCGCGCGCAGGCGCGGTGCGCGCCCTGCTGTGATCGCTTGGCGCGACGAAGGCGTGCTGCTCAGCGCCCGCCGCCATGGCGAGGCGGATGCGATCATCGAGGCGCTGACGGCGGCGCATGGCCGCCACGCAGGCGTGGTGAAGGGCGGCGGCGGGCGCAGGATGGCGCAGCTTCAGCCCGGAACGCAGATCGCGCTTGAGTGGCGCGCGCGGCTGGCCGACCATCTTGGAACGGTGCGCGTCGAGCCGCTGCGCGACCGCGCCGGGGCGATCATGGCCGACGCCTGCGCGCTGGCGGCGCTGTCCTCGGCGGCGGCGCTGCTCTGCGCGTTCCTGCCTGAGCGCGAGCCGTGCGCCGAGCTCTACGCGCGCAGCGTGGCGCTGATGGACGCGCTGGCCGCAGGCCCCGGCTGGGGCGCGGCCTATGCGCGGTGGGAGCTTGACCTGCTGGCGACGCTGGGTTTCGGGTTGGATCTGTCCGCCTGCGCCGCGACCGGGGAGACCGGGGCGCTGGTCTGGGTCTCGCCGCGCACCGGCCGCGCGGTGAGCGCGGCGGCGGGCGCGCCCTACGCCGACCGGCTGCTGGCGCTGCCGCCGTTCCTGCTGGGGGAGGGGGCGGCGGCGCCCGGCGATCTGGCGGCGGCGCTGCGGCTGACGGGGTGGTTTCTCGACCGCTGGGCGGCCCCCGCCTTCGGCCTTGAGGCGGCGCCGCCCGCGCGCGCCCGGCTGGCGGCGCGGATCGGCATCTGAGGCGTTGCGCGGCGCGAGACGCCTTCGGCGTCGGGCGGCGGGAGACGCCTTCGGCGTCAGGCGGCGGGAGACGCCTTGGTCAGCACCTTGTCCACCGCGCTCAGCACCTTGGCCGACATCGGCTCGACGCCGGTGCCGAACGCCGCCACGGCGCGGCCCTCGCCGTCGATCAGATACTTGTGGAAGTTCCAGCGCGGCGCATTCGACGGCCCCAGCGCCTGCGCGGCCCAGGCGTAGAACGGATGCGCGCGCGGTCCGTTGATCTCGGTGATTTCGGTCATCGGGAAATCGACGCTGTAGTTGGTCTCGCAAAAGTCCTTGACCGCCGCATCGTTCGACAGCTCCTGATTATAGGCGTCGGACGGCACGCCGATCACCACCAGGCCCTTGTCGCGATAGCCCTCCCACAGGCTCTGCAGCCCGGCGTATTGCCCGGTGAAGCCGCAGCGCGACGCGGTGTTGACCACCAGCAGCGCCTTGCCCGCATAGCGGCTGAGCGGCATCGGCGCGCCGTCGATGTCGGTGAAGGCGAAGTCGTGCGCGCTGGCGTCGCCCGCAAGGGCGGTGCGCGGCATGGCGGCGCGGGCGACAAGCGCAAGCGCGCCCAGGGCGAGAAGCGTGCGGCGGTGCATGGCGTCAAATCCTCCTGTATTGGCGGGGGATATGGCGGCGCATCGCCGGTTGGCAAGCCGCCGCGCGGCGGCTCGCCAGTTTCAGCCTGTCGGTTTCAGCCCGCCGTCCTCAGAAGGTGTGCGACAGCTCGCCGGAAGGCCCGGTCAGCAGGCCCGGCCCCGGCGGGATCTCGTCGGCCCCGCCGATGGTGGCGGGATCGACCGGCCTGCCACAGGCGGCCAGCGCCAGCGCCGCGACCAGCGTGAGACCCGTAAGCGCCTTGCGCATGGCGTGTTTCCCCGTCGGCTCAGAACTTTACCCGCGCGCCGACCATGACGCCATAAAGCGTTTCATAGTCGGTGGCTGAGTCGTCATAATCATACAGACGGAAGCCGCCGTAAAGCTCGGCGCCGACCTTTTTGATGTTCTGCACCAGTTGCAGGCCGACAGAGAAGGTTTCGTCATCCGCCGTGACAAACTCCTCGCCATAGTAGAGATCCGCCGAGATCGCCGTCTTGCCGAAATCGAAGAAATTGGTCTGATAGCCGAGCTTGCCGTAATAGAACGTGGTGTCGTTGTCCTGGTTGTCGGTGTCGCGCGTGCCGGCGGCGAAGGTGGCGCTCACGCCGCTGGGCACATGCAGGGCCGAGACCGAGCCGTTGACGATGTCGAAGGCGTTCGCGGTTCCCGACGCGCTGGCGCTGGCGTAGGACACGGCGCCGCGCACTTCCACATCGCCCAACCGGTCGCCGTAGAACAGCGCCACATCATAGCGGTCGTCCGCAACGGCCGAGGTGGCGAGCGAGAAGCCGCTGAACTTGGGCGTGTCGTAGCGGATGCGGTCGTCGCGCGACAGGCCGTCGAGGTTCGAGGTGACGTCGTTGATCTTGAGTCCGGTGAGCGCGTTGGTGTTGCTGTCGCGCACGAACAGGCCGCCCGCAAAGTCGGTGACGCCGGAATAGCCGATCACGGTGGTGCCGGAGAGGTCCTGTTCCGAGGTGCCGTTCGACGCCGTGTCGCCCTGACCCAGCGTCAGGCGCCCGAGCTGCTTGTTGTCAACGTAGAGCTCCAGCTTGCGCTGGGTAAAGTTGTCGTTGCCGACGTTGCGCTTGCTGTTCTGGTTGACATCTGCGGTCGAGTTCGACTCGAACTGCACCTCGATGTTGGTGCCGATCGTGGTGTTCTCGTCGTAGTCCGCCTCGCCGAGAATGCGGATCCGGGTCGAGGAGTTGTCGTTGTCCACGAAGAATGCGTCGGTGCTGTCGCCGTCGTCGGTGAACAGCACGCCGCGGTTGACCTGTCCCGACAGCGACACGCGCACGCCGGTCTTGCCGCCGGAGACGAGCGCGCCGCCCTCGGCGGTGGCGGCGGTCACCTTGGTCTCGGCGGCGGCGGATTGCGTCCTTGCGGCGGCGGCCTCGGCCTTGGCGCTGTCCACTTCCGCCTTCAGGGCCTCGATCTGCGCCTGCATCGCCTGAAGCTGACGCATCACTTCGGCGTTGCTTTGCGCGAGGCCGGGTGTCGCGAGCAGCAGCGCGGCTGCGCTGGCGCCGAACAGTATCCGTTTCATGGCATGTCCCTCACCATTACCCGCGCGCCGCTTTGCGCCGGCGCGCTTCCAGTGGTGCGAGATCACGCTACGGCGGTCAATCATGCAAATGACGGATGATCGCCGATCATCACAAGGCGCTGATGCCCGCGTGACCGGCGCGCGCGAGGCGTTTCTTGAGATCATCCCGCCCGCGCACCCGGTTCGCCGCCGCGCCGTTCCAGCGCGCGGGCGCTTTCGCGCGGCGATACGCCACGCGCCGCAGCCGGTTGCGCGATGGGACTGGTGAGCCGGGTGGGACTCGAACCCACGACCATTCGATTAAAAGTCGAATGCTCTACCAACTGAGCTACCGGCTCGACCGCCGCTGCGATAGCCTTCGACGCCAGGCAGGTCAAGCGAGCGTGGCCGTCGTCGGGAGAATGCGATGAAGACAGCCGATCTGACGGGCGCGGGCCGGGCGAAGGCCCCGGCGCGAACGCGGGTCTGAGACGATGCGCGCGGAGACGCGGCTGCGCGAGGACATCTGCCGCCTGGCGCGGTCGATCTTCGAGCGGGGGCTGACCGGCGGCGCCTCGGGCAACATCTCGGCGCGCACCCCGGACGGCGGGCTGCTGGTGACGCCGACGGGGTCGAGCATGGGGGCGCTCGACCCTGCCCGGCTGTCGCGGCTGGACGCGCAGGGGCGGCTGATCGGCGGCGACGCGCCCACCAAGGAGATGGCGCTGCACAGCGCGTTCTATGACACGCGCGCCGGGGCGGGCGCCGTGGCGCATCTGCACTCCACCCATGCGGTGGCGGTGTCGATGCTGCCGGAGACCGACCCCGACTGCGCGCTGCCGCCGCTGACCGCCTATTCGGTGATGCGGCTGGGGCGGGTCAAGCTGCTGCCGTTCTTCCGCCCCGGCGACCCCGCCATGGGCGACGCGGTGCGCGGGCTGGCGGGCGCGCGCGCGGCGGTGCTGCTGGCCAATCATGGCCCGGTGGTGGCGGGCGAGACCCTTGAGGCGGCGGTCCATGCGATCGAGGAGCTTGAGGAGACGGCGCGGCTGGCGCTGCTGCTGCGCGGCTGCAACCCGGTGATGCTGACGCCGGCGCAGGCGCGCGACGTGGCGGATACGTTTGGCGCGGCGTGGTGAGGGCGGCGTGGTGAGCGCAAGGCGGTGAGCGCGAGGCGCTGAGCGCCCGCGCGTCGGGGGCGCCAGCGCCGCCGCCCGGCCCTGCGGCGGCGGGCGGGCGTCAGATGACCGGACCGCGCGGCGCGTCGCGAAACTGCAGGGCGTGCAGGCGGCTGTAGAGGCCGCCCCGCGCCATCAGCCCGGCATGGTCGCCGCTTTCCTCGACGCGGCCGTCGCGCATCACCAGGATCGCGTCGGCGTTGCGGATGGTGGCCAGCCGGTGCGCGATCACCAGCGTGGTGCGGCCCCGCATCAGCCGCTCCAGCGCCTGCTGCACCGCGGCCTCGGATTCGGCGTCGAGCGCCGAGGTCGCCTCGTCCAGCAGCAGGATCGGCGCGTCGCGCAGCATGGCGCGCGCGATGGCGACGCGCTGGCGCTGCCCGCCTGACAGCCTGCCGCCGGCCTCGCCCACCTGCGTGTCGAAGCCCTGCGGCAACGCTTCGGCGAAGTCGGTCACGTTGGCGTCGCGCGCGGCGGCCGTCACCTCGGCGTCGCTGGCCCCGGGCCTGCCGAAGCGGATGTTGTCGCGCACGCTGGCGGAGAACAGGAACGTATCCTGCCCCACCAGCGCCACATGGCCGCGCAGCGACGCCAGCGTGACGCCGCGCAGGTCCTGCCCGTCGATCTCCACCGCGCCCGCGTCGGGGTCGTAGAAACGCGCGATCAGGCTGAACACGGTGGATTTTCCCGCGCCCGACGGCCCGACCAGCGCCGTCACCTTGCCCGGCGCCGCCTCGAAGCTGATGTCGCGCAGGGCGGGCGCGTCGCGATAGGCGAAGCTGACCGCGTCAAAGCGCACCCGGCCCGCGCGCACCGTCAGCGGCGCAGCGCCGGGCGCTTCGGTCAGCGTCGGCGCGGTGTCGAGCAGGTCGTAGAGCAGCCGCACGCCGATCAGCTTGTTTTGCAGGTGCACGTTCAGCCGCGCCAGCCGCTTGGCGGGCTCATAGGCCATCAGAAAGGCGGTGAGGAACGAGAAGAACGCGCCCGCGTCGCCGCCGCGCCCGATCACCGAATACCCGGCGTAGAGGATCACCACGGCCACCGCCACGCCGCCCAGCGTCTCCATCAGCGGGCCGGACAGCGCGTTGAGCCGGGCGATGCCGACCGAGCGGCGCTCCACGTCGCGGATCGCCGCGTTCAGGTCGCCGCGCAGCTTGGCCTCCATGCCGAAGGACTTCACCACCTTCACGCCGCGCACGACCTCGTTCATCACCTCGACGATGCGCGCCAGCGAAATGAACTCCTGTTTCGCCAGCTTCTTCACCCGCTTGACCAGCCGCGCCACGCCCCAGACGGCGGGCGGCGCCACCAGCAGCGCAAGGCCCGCCATCGCGGGGTCCTGCGCCACCATCACCGTCACCAGCGCCAGCACCGACAGCGCGTCGCGCCCGGCGGAGGTGACGATGCTGTTGATCAGGTCGCGCGCGGCCTCGGCGTTGTGCGACAGCCGGGTGGTCAGCTGCGCCGTCACCGCGTCGTCGTAGAAGTCCATGCCCTGCGCCAGCACGTTGTCGGCGATGCGCATCTGGATTTTCGCGACGATGTTGGCGCCGATGCGCGACAGGATCACCGAGGCGCCATAGCTGGCGGCGCCCTTGACGATGAAGATCGCCAGCACCGCCAGCGCGATCGGCGCCACCATGTCCTCGCGGCGGTTGACGAATATCTCGTTGATCATGTCGCGCATGATCCAGGCGCTGGCCGCCGTCGCCGCCGCCGCCGCCGCCATGAACGCGAACGCCAGCGCATAGCGGCGCAGATAGGCGCGGCCGTTCTCGACGAACACGCGGCGGATCAGGCCAAGCTCCGTGGCCGGGTCGCGCAACCGGCGGCGCAGGGCGGCGAAGGGCATGGGCGGTCTCTGGCTGCGCCCGCATCCGGGCCGACGCCCTCTGTCTGACGGCGCCGGGGGCTGCGGGTCAAGTGCGGCGCCGTCAGCCTTCCTGCGCGGCGCCCGCCAGGTCGTCGAGGATCGGGCATTCCGGCCGGTCGTCGCCGTGGCAGCGCCGCACCAGCGCGCCGAGCGTGGCGCGCATCGCCTGAAGGCCCGCGATCTTGCGGTCGATTTCGGCAAGATGCGCCGCCGCCAGCCGCTTGACGTCGGCGCTGGCGCGGCTGCGGTCCTCATAGAGGTTCAGCAGCGCGCGGCATTCCCCGATGGAGAAGCCCAGATCGCGCGCGCGGGCGACGAAGGCCAGCTTGCGCGTCTCGGCCTCGGAGAAATCGCGATAGCCGTTGAGGCCGCGGCGCGGGCGCACCAGTCCGATCTCCTCGTAATAGCGGATGGTCTTGAGCGCCAGGTTGCTGGCCGCCGCCGCTTCGCCGATGGTCATCGCCCGATCCCCCGTTGCGCTGACGTCTTGCGGCAGTGGCCGCCTTGCGTCGCGCGCGGTCAAGCGCTGTCGCGCTCGACGATGCGGATTGTGGTGGTCAGGCGCTGCGGCGCGGGGTGCGCGGGGTGCGGCCCGACCGCGCCCAGCACCACACGCGCCACCTGCCGCCCGATCTCGCGCGCGTCCACGTTGATCGTGGTCAGCGCGGGCAGGGTGTAGGCCGCAAGGTCGAAGTCGCCAAAACCCGCCACCGCCACCTGCTGCGGCATGCGCAGGCCGCGCGCATGGGCCTCGTGCAGCGCCCCCATCGCCGAGAGGTCGGAGACGCACAGCACCACGTCCACGTCGGGAAACGTCTCCAGCATCCGCCCCATCGCCTGCGCGCCCTGCGGCATGGTCACCGGCGGCGCCCCGACCTCGACCACGCGGTGCGCGGACAGCCCGATCTCCCCGAGCGCGCGGCGAAACCCGCGCAAACGGTCGCCGCCGCGCGTGTCGCGGCTGGTCGCGACGCCAAGAAAGCCCATCGCGCGATAGCCTTTCTCGTGCAGGCGGCGCACCATCAGCGCGGAGGCCTCGGCGTTGGAGAAGCCGACGACATGGCCGATCGGGTCGGCGGGCAGATCCCACATTTCGACCACCGGGATTGCGGCGCCCGCCAGCAGCCGCCGCGCGCGCGGCGTATGGGCGCCGCCGGTGACGACGATCGCCTCGGGCTGGCGGCGCAGCAGCGAGGTGATCAGCCGCTCCTCCTCGCCGGTGTCATAGTCGGTGTAGCCGAGCAGGATCTGCAGCGGCGTGGCCGCCAGCCCCTCGGTTACGCCGCGCAGCGTGTCGGCGAAGTTGGCGTTGTTCAGCGACGGCAGCGTGACCGCGATGAAGCCGGAGCGGCGCGACGACAGTGCGGCGGCGGAGGCGTCGAGCACATAGCCCAGTTCGTCGGCGATGGCGACGATGCGGGCGCGGGTGGCGGGGGCGGCGGTCGGGTCGCCGCGCAGCGCCCGCGACACGGTCATCGGCGAAACCCCGGCGGCGCGGGCCACGTCGCTCATGGTCGGGCGGCGGGCGGGTTGCGGCGACTTGTGATCGTCCAAGCCGCAGTCTCCTCTGGTCGCTGGGGCGTGGCGACGGGCCTGCCCCCGACGAAGTATGGTATCGCTATCATCATCCTGTCAACGCGCCTTTGACGGATGGCGACGCCATGCACGATAGAGGTTGACAGCGCGACGGCGCGCCGCAATTGTTATCGCTAACAAGAAAGTCACCGGGGAGACGGCGATGACGGAACCGACGACGGCGGCGGCCCCGCTCATTTCCATGCGCGGCATATCGAAGCGTTTCGGCGGCGTCACGGCGCTGGATGGGGTGGAACTCGACGCCTGGGCGGGCGAGGTTCTGGCGATCGTCGGCGACAACGGCGCCGGGAAATCAACGCTGATCAAGATTCTGACCGGCGTGTTCCAGCCGACCGCCGGAACCGTCGAGATGGACGGCGCGCCGCTGGCGATGACCAGCCACTCCGACGCCATCGCCCACGGCATCGACGCGGTCTATCAGACGCTGGCGCTGGCCGATCACCTGACGCCCGCCGCCAACATGTTTCTCGGCGCGGAGCTGACCCGGCGGTTTCTGGGGATCGAGATCCTCGACAACGCCAGGATGCGCGCGGAGGCCGAGCGGACGCTGCGCGACCGGCTGGGCGTGACGCTGCGCAGCATGGATGTGCCGACCGAAAGCCTGTCGGGCGGCCAGCGGCAGGCGGTGGCGATCGCCCGCGCGGTCTATGATTCCAAGCTGCGGGTTCTGGTGATGGACGAGCCGACGGCGGCGCTGGGCCCGCGCGAGACTGCGCGCACCCTGAAGCTGATCGAGGCGGTGCGCGATCAGGGGCTGGCGGTGATCGTGATCTCGCACAGCCTGGACGACGTGTTCGCGATCTCGGACCGTATTCAGGTGATGCGGCGGGGAAAAAGGGTTGGCGTGGTCAGAACGGCCGACACCGACAGCAAGACCGTGCTGGGCATGATCATCGGCGCGCACCCGACGGAGCACGCGGCGGAGCACGCGGCGTGAGCGCGGCGACGGAGCAGACGTCTTCGGCGGGGCTGACGACCCGCGAGCGGCTGGAGGGCTGGCTGGCGCTGATCGGCCCGATGGCGATGATCGCCGCGCTCTTGCTGCTGATGCTGGCGCTGGAGCCTGCGCGCTATTTCCGGCTTTCCAACTTCGACATCATCCTCAAGGACGCCGCGCTCTACATGCCGATGGCGATGGCGATGACCATCGTGATCGTGACGCGCGGCATCGACCTCTCCATCGGCTCGGTCGCGGCGCTGACCGCGATCGTGATGGGCTACATGCTGAAATCCTATGGCTTTCCGTGGTGGGTCGCCGTGCCGCTGGCGATAGCGCTGGGGGCGCTGTGCGGGCTGGTGAACGGGCTGATCATCACCAAGCTGCGCGTGCCCGACCTGATCGGAACTCTCGCGATGGATCTAGCCTATCGCGGGCTGGCGCTGGTGCTGGCCAAGGGGGTGGTGCTGTCGCGCTTCCCCGAGGAGGTGGTGGCGATCGGGCGCGGCCAGATACCGGGGTTCCTGCCGGTCCCGGTGGTGATCGGGCTGACCACCATCGTCGCTGGGTATTTCATCTACACCCGCACCCGGCTGGGCCGCTACGCCATCGCCATCGGCTCCAACCCCGAGGCGGCGGAACTGACCGGCGTGCCGGTCAATCGCTACAAGGTCTATGTCTATGTGCTGATGGGCGCGATGGCGGGGCTTGCCGGGGTGATGCTGGCGGGAAAACTGAACGCTGTGCAAGCGACTTCGGCGCCGTTCTTCAACCTGCATGTGATTGCGGCGGTGGTGGTGGGCGGCACCTCGCTGTTCGGCGGGCGCGGCTCGATGCTGGGGTCGCTGGCGGGCGTGTTGCTGCTGGCGATGATGATCAATGCGCTGGTGACGCTGCGCATCGAGTTCTTCTGGCAGTCGGTGGCCTCCGGCGTGGTGATCATCCTGTCGGTGGCGTTCTACACCTGGCTCCAGATGAAGGACCGCGACGGGCAGGGCGGCATGATGGCGGCGCTGCGCACGCCGGAGAACCGGCGGCTGGGGCGCTTCATCCTGACCATTCTGGCCATCGTCGCGGCGCTGTTCGCGCTGGGCTGGCTGTTCGCGGGCGAGACGTCGGCGGTGCGCTGACGCCGCCTCATCCAAGAAAACACCAAGGGGAGAGAAACGCATGAAACCATTGATGACAGGCGCGGCGCTGGCGGCGCTGCTGACCGCAGGGGCCGCGCTGGCCGCCGACACGCTGCCGCTGGCGCCGCTGCCCGACGCCGACAGCCGCGACTACTGGCTGCCGCCGGAGGTCAACCGGCCGGGGTCGGTCGAGGCGCTGCAGGCGGTGGTCGGCGCGCCTGCGGTTCCGCTGAGCGCGGCGCAGGAAAAGCCGATCCAGATCGCGCTGATCTATCCCTCGGCGGACGTGTCCGACTTCTGGGCGCGCGCCTATCTGGCCTTCACCAAGCGGATGGACGAACTCGGCATCAAGTACGAGACCACCGAATTCGCCTCCCGCCAGATCGAGCACCAGTTGCAGAGCACCTACACCGATCAGGTGTTGCAGGACGGCGACCTCTACGACTTCGTGGTGTTCGGCCCGTCGGAGCTTGCGACGCAGGCCGACAACATCCAGCGGCTGGCGAAGTCTGACGATTTCACCACCTTCGTCTGGTCGTTCTTCACGCCGCTGAAGCAGCTCGACCCCCAGCCGGCCGGATGGTTCGACTTCTCCTCCAGCCTCGGCGCCGCCAACATGTGCGACTACCTGATCGGGCGCGAGGGCCGCGACGTCACATACGCGCTGCTGCGCGGCATCCCCGGCATCACCGACAATCAGCGCTCGGGCGAGTTCGAGGCCTGCGTGGCGGAGAAGGGCGGCTGGACCAAGGCGTACGAGCATTATGGCGACTATACCCGCGAGGGCGGCTATGACGGCACCAACCTGATCCTTCAGGCCTATCCGGAGGTGACGCTGATCCACTACGCCAACACCGCGATGGCGATGGGCGGGCTGGAGGCGCTGGAGGGCGCCGGGCGCAACAAGGAGATCTTCAATACCGGCTGGGGCGGCACGGGGCTGGAGCTCGACGCCATCCGGCGCGGCGAGCTCGACGCGACGCCGATGCGGATGGGCGACGACGTGGGCGCGGCGGCGGCGGAGGCGGTGAAGTATCACCTTGAGGGCCGCGCCGAGGCGTTGCCGCTGGTGTTCCTGGGCCGCATCCTTGTCGCACACGACCAGATGTCGCCCGATGAGCTGAACGCGCTGGAGAAGGAGGCGTTCCGTTTCTCTGGCGTCGGCGCGCTGCAACGCTAAGGTGGCGGGGAGGGGCCGTCGCCGGGGGGCGGCGACGGCCTGCGCTGATCGGGGGACAGATGCGGTGAGCGTTCGGGACAAGATCGTGCTGGTGACCGGGGCCAGCCAGGGCATAGGCCGCGCGACGGCGGAGGCGTTTCTGGCGGCGGGCGCGAAGGTGGCGCTGGCCGCGCGCCGCGCCGACGCGCTGGCCGCCGTCGCCGCGCCGCACGGCGACCGCGCGCTGGCGGTCGCCTGCGACGTGACCGACGAGGCGTCGGTCGATGCGCTGTTCGCGCGCATCGGCGCGGCGTTCGGGCGGCTGGACGTGGTGTTCAACAACGCCGGCGCCGCGCTGCCCGCCACCGAGACCGGCGACGTGGCCTGGGCCGACTGGCGGCGCGTGGTGGGCGTGAACCTCGACGGCGCCTTCCTGATCGCGCGCGGCGCGTTCCGCATGATGAAGGCGCAGGCGCCGCAGGGCGGGCGGATCATCAACAACGGCTCGATCTCGGCGCACACGCCGCGAATCGGCTCGGTTCCCTACACCGCGTCCAAGCACGCGATCACCGGGCTGACCAAGACCATTTCGCTCGACGGGCGCCCCTATGACATCGCCTGCGGCCAGATCGACATCGGCAACGCGGCCTCCGACATGACGCAGGCGATGACCAAAGGCGTGCCGCAGGCCGACGGGACGCTCAAGGTCGAGCCGGTGATGGACGTGCGCCACGTCGCCGACGCGGTGGTGCGGATGGCCGCATTGCCGCTGGACGTGAACGTGCAGACCATCACCATCATGGCGACCAAGATGCCG
>Ga0100380_10003573_pt1 | contig 16462 bp, 29 predicted proteins | sample CryGeymeta201504_FD_80417 | JGI IMG/M metagenome (GOLD analysis project Ga0100380, IMG submission 80417) | Groundwater microbial communities from Crystal Geyser aquifers in Utah, USA - Crystal Geyser metaG 2015-04 | ecosystem: Environmental > Aquatic > Deep subsurface > Groundwater | place... | reverse complement strand
GCTATTGTGACAGCACAGACAGGCTTTGTGGGAATCAGAGCTCCCAAGCACCCCTTCGCTCGAAAACTGATTGAGGCCAGCAAGGTGCCTATCGGTGCTCCCAGTGCCAACCTTTTCAGCCATGTCAGCCCTACTGAGCCAGTTCACGTCTTCAATGACTTCCACGACTGCGATATATCCATAGTTGACGGGGACAGATGCTAATTTGGTGTATAAAGCACAGTCGTCAAGTTGGTCGAGGGGGAAATCCAAGTGCTTAGATAGGGAAGCCTCTCTATATCAAAGCTGGAGTCCTTTCTGAAGGAAGTGCTGCCTGAGGGTGAGCGGCCGAAGATTGTAGCCCACAGGAAGGTGATAGGGCACAACGTCAATATGGAAGCCCCAGGCCAATCTCTGAAACATTATGCCCCTGAACAACCCTGTTTCTTCTACTCAGGCAGCAAGCCGACTCCCTCGCTGAGAGTCAAGGGCATCAACAGCACCATCAAAGCAGAGGAGACTGCCTTCATTTCCTTTGATAAAAACATGTTCTCCCCATCAAAAGCCATCTTCAGGGAATATTTTTAAGCCGGATAAAACCTTCCCTTTGTTGGAAGCAGCAATGAAGGTGAGGAAGATAATGAGGTATTTTGCAGCAAAGAAGAGAGGAACCTGATGCGAGAGGTATACTACTTACTGAGGGAGTGTGAGAACAGGGAGGTGAGGGCAATAGTGGTGGGCTGGGCAGGGCCGAGGGAAGGTACGCTTTGGGACAAGATTCTGAGGTCGACGCAGGGCTTGGAAGTGGAGGATGTTCTCTGAATATTTATATTAAATTGATTAGATTCGATGATGATCATCCACGCAGTGGTTTTAACGAAGTCCCGTGATTAGAAACTTCGCCCCTATCTGACACCAATTAACACTATATACCCTTAAACACCTGCCGACTCATTACACCCTCTGCTCAGCACTTCTTCTCTCCTCTCTTCTCAGCTATATTTCCGACTCATGCATTTCTGCTGCTTCTGGCCATCATCAGGCATTATTGCAGAGCTTCTGTCTTTCTGATGCTGATGGAATGAGAATGATTGTTCTTCCCAACAGTGCTGATGAGTGATAGTTGATAAGCTTTGAGGTATATTTCTGACACCAGAGGTGGTGGATAGTAGCATATGGGAACAGTTAGGGAAAAGGGGTCAAGGAAGAAGAAGGGAATGAAGGTCAAACAGCAATGGAGTGGGCTATTAGTTAGGTAGCGGTTTTGAGGGTTATATTAATTTGAGAATTATTCTGATGCCGCGTACAACCTACAGTGATTTCTCACTACCCAATCTCTCTCAGGATTTCGAGCTCTAGAGGAGAACCCTCCCCAAAAAGAAAAACTTGGTCTCCAAAAAGAAGTCCAGGAACATCGTTCGACCCAACCGCAGGCAGCACAGAAGTTCAAAAACATCCAGAAACAGAATGCTCAAATACAAGACAGCCTACTCCCCAGTCCACAAGGTAGAGCTGTCAGAAGAAGACAGTGCCTCCTTCCAGTCCGACTGTATCGACAACCGACTGCTTGAGGACCACCCGACCGTTGGTGCCGAGGGGAGCCTTCCCTTTCTGGACATATTTTGTGAGCAGGCAATCAATCGGTTGGTGGAGCAGTGCGAGCACCGTGAGCTGGTCACCTTCATGCAGCAGTGCTGCCTGACCGACCAGGACAGTATCGTCCAGTAATGAGCTTCCTATATATATGCTTTTCTTTCTAAGGGTGATTAATCGAACTAACACTATTATATTAGAGCAAAAGGAGGAAGGTTTTGAGAGTAACGGGATAATAACTATATTTTCTAATATTCGGTTGGGGATTAGATCAAGGTTTCATTTCTTCTTGCCCTTGCTCTTGCTGGCCTTCTTTGGCTAGGACTTTTTGCCCTGACACTTGCCCTTGCACTTCTTGGGTTTTTCCTCCTCATCATCCTCATCATTCTCGTCTTCGTCATCATCATCGTCGTTTGCCTTCTTGCCTTTACCCTTGCCCTTGCTGGCTGTTTTTTTAGGTTCGTTGGCTTTCTTGACGGCTTTTCCCTTCTTTTGAGCCAGCACTCCGGTGAAGAGGCAGGCGATGACGAGGACAAGTGCGATTAGTTTATGGAACAGGCTCATATCAACTAATAATTATAAGACAGCTTAATATCACACGTTTATAGTTATATCCTGGCATCAGATAGACCACATTGACCAGTACTGCTATGAAACACAGCTCACCAGTGCGATGAATGTTATCACTATCTTCTTTAATATGATGTTATTCTGTAATATGTCTTGTCGGTGTTATTGATTAGTCTTATGTTATTGATTCAGGCATCAGGTCTCGTTTCCCTCCCCAGATTACTCGCCCTTTTCCTCAGCCTATGGAGCCTTCTCCTCTCCTTCGCCTTCGAGTCCTCAATGCCGTTTTTGAGAAGAGCGTCGAACCTTTCCTCAACCTTCTGGAGCTCCTCATTCTTCTTCTCCTCAAACTTCTTGTGAACTGCTGTCATATCTCTGGGGACCTTCTTCTTCTCTATCTCCTGTAACCTCCTCAAAGCCTAAAGGTTCTTTTCCTTAGTCATCTACCTGGTAAAAATATCGGTCATTATCTCCTTCTCGTTTTTCTGCATTGTGTAAAGGGACTCGCAAAGTTACAGAATTGTGACTGTCCCGTCCTGGTCTCCGATCGCAGCGTACTTTCCTCCCACGATCTGGTTGCCTGAACCATTGTAGCTTATTTTGATGCAAGTAAGGGGTGCATCCGATACCTTGTGGGAAAAGGCAATTTAATTCTGCCTATAGTAGTAGTCCCAGACATCTAACCATCCGTCCTTTCTGGTGAGGAAGAAGGCACCAACTCTGGTGGGTGAAAAGCAGCCGTCACTGAGATAGCTGGAATGGTATCTGGTCTTGACGAGGGGTGTCTTCAAGTCGTCCATCCATATCTTTGCACTCCAGTCTCCAACAGACATGAAAACTTTGGAAAACTGCAGGTTTCTGGTGATCGAGTAGATGGGCCCGAGATGTCTGTTATCGAGACCTAGTCTGTAGTTTATCTCAACTGGCTTTTTAAGCTTCTTGTTGGCAATGATGATCGTGCCCTGCTCTGTTCCTATCACGAACTTGCTGGTTGTCTCGGGACTGTTTTCCAATGTGGTTGCTCCCACTGTCACCTCCTTGCCCTAAGAGTTGAAATCAGTTATCTGTAGTGATTCCACTCTGTCCTCTTTGAGCTTCCTGGTATCCCAAAAATGAGCATAGCCGTCTGTTGAGACAGACACGCACTCGAAGCCGGTCTTTGTCATCTGCCACTGGAAGTGAGTCACGGGGTCGTGATGGGATTTCTCAACATGAGTGAGTGCTTGGGGCTCCTTTCCCTTTCTGAAATCCCAAATTCCCACAATCCCGTTGGCACATCCTCCACCGATGACGTCCGTCAGCTTATGATTGAAGGACAGATTTGTGATAGGCGAAGGTGACTCAAGGGATATTTCTGGTGCATTGGGGTTGTTGATGTCCCAGACATAGGAGTGGGTCTTCATTTTGTCTGGCGTCTGCTGAAAACGAGGAATTGCGTAAGAGACTGCCAGCTTGTGCGGGCCTTCCGAGTGCCAAGACACTTCACTGACACTTCTTTTGCAGATGTCGGGCGGGTCTCTGAGTGTGGGAAGTGATACTTGAATAGCATGAGGGTCTTCGTGGAGATGTTTTAGACGACATGGTCAGACTATTCGTTGACGAAGTACTCCTCGAACATATCGATCTGGTTGTTCCTGAGCATGCACCTTTCGGCAATTTAGCAGAGAGCCTTCACCTGAGCAGCAAAGCCCTGGTCTTTATCGATCTTCTTCATGAATCTGGTGTATTGCTGAGGTTCAGTCGGGTCGATGGTCTATGGCCAGCCTCCTTATCGGTGAAGCATGCCCTTTTCGCCAGTGCTGACTCGGGTGGTGTTAACCTGGTGAACGGAAAGGTCAGTGATGTTGTCAAGCTCAATGAAGTTGGGGTTTCTCAGCACGTAGTCCTCGTCCTTGAGGTTGTCCTTGGGAGTAGGGTAGAAGGCGGTTCCGATCGGCGTAGTGTCTGCAAACTGTGGAGGCCTTCCGAACTAGCGGCGAGCACGGGTGTACTGGTAAAATTCAGCCATATTTTTATAACTTATCCTTATTTGAATGACCAACCAACATTTTTGAATCACCAAAAATATTCAAATTCCCCAAAAATAAGACAAGATGAATGGCAAAGTCACAGCCCTCTCCACCTCTTCCCTACTGATTGACCACTCTCTATTATATTGATTGAGGGCATACAGTATGCAAAATCAGTAGTGTTCATTTTGGCAGGGAGAGGGACTGCAAGGCGCTGGGCTGCGAGTAGGAGTGACTGTTCCCCAAAAAAGTGTCAAGGATCCTTTCTCTTCTGAGGTCCCGATAGTCCTTTGTTAGCCCTGGCAACTTGGGTTATATCGGCTTTACGAAAAACTCCCTATTGATTTTGCCTTAGTTCTAGCTCATTCTTTTCATCCGAGAGAGGTTGTCCCCATGCTCCTCAATCTGCTGTTAAAGCTCTGTCCTCAACAACCTCCTCTCCTTCTGCCTCCTTTCCCTGGCCCTCTCCTGCTCTCTCTCCAGCTCACCCTGGATTCTGTTGATCTTGGTCTGCTCCTCCTCCACATGTCTCTGGTGTAGTTGTTTCATTCTGAGCTGTTTATCGAGGTGGCACAACTTGTTGAAGCTACTGGTCTCAACCGTCTGCATATGCTTCTTATCTCTCAGCCGCTTCTATTAGTTGTCCTCCACTCGAGAGTTCTACAATTTGAGGATGAAGCTCATTTTCTGGGCCTCTTTGTCTCGGTATATCTGCTGGATCAATTGGTAGGACTCTGGATTTTGACTGTAGCCAAACTTTATCTTGTTGATGTGCTGAGTAAACATAAACATACCCTTTGCCTCTCTTATTAGCGACGTTGCTACAGCTCGTGGGCAGCCTGCTAAAATTTGTGATTCTATAGGATCTAGAGAGTCTTCTTGCTGGCCTACATCGACATCTGCTCCTAATAACAGGCTGCCAGTCTCCTCCTTTCCTGCTCTCGTTTGTTCTCCTCTCTCCGTCTCTTCTCGGACATCTCAGTCTCCATTCTCCTATACTTGTCGGTTAGTGCGTATCTCTCCTCCTGCACTTCGCTCTTAACCCTTTGTCGCTTCTATCGGCACAGGTCGAGGTTGTACTTTGCTGAATCTTTGAGCATTTTGTCGATCTTCATCTGCTGGGAAGAAGGCTATTAAGGCTGACTCTGTCTATCGGGATAAGTACTGCTTGTTCGTAGAGGTGGCGATAGTAGTGCTTTTATTGCTACTGAGCTGTGCGCTGATATGCCTTTTTTTGCTGGATCATGCTTTGAAGTTCCTGTCTGGGTGAGGAGGAGGTACTTGTAGAGGAGTTGTTGGATGTGATGTCGCTGTTGCTGGCGGATGTCCTATTGGTGGACCATAGAGTCTTGGAGCCTAGCTAGTTTACCCCACTCTTCCTCGCTCATTATTAAAATTATTAGTATTGCCCCATATATTTAGAAGGTGTGCTGATGTTGTATATCCTCCAGATAGATTATATATTGATAGCATGAACGGCAAGCAGTTGATTCCTCTCCTGCTCCTTCTCACCGCAACAGTCGCCTCCATCACTAACACCACCTCATTCTGGATGCAGCAGCTCAACATCTCAGCAGCAGACATGCACTTCCAGGCTTACTCAGGTACCATCCCTCCGATTCAGGCTTCGAGTAAATCAACTGGTACCGCCCACAAGGACAGTCTCAAATGTTCTATCAGCTTTTTTCTTAAATGGGCTCAGACCTCTCCCCCAATCCCAAGGTGCCCCTCATCATCTGGCTTCAAGGAGGGCCAGGAGGTAGCTCCCAGTTCGGAGCATTCACCGAAATGGGACCCATACGCATCATCAATGGTAAGCCTAAACTGTTCGCCTACTCCTGGAGTCTATTGGGTCACATGCTCTTCATTGATCAGCCTCTCAATGTCGGCTTTTCTAGCTATGGAGACAGATAGGGCTTGGCTCAGGTGAGCTCAGCAAACGAGGCAGGAGAGCACCTTTTGAACTTTATGGACAACTTTTACAAGGACTGGCCTGCTTTGAAGGAAAGCCCTCTTTATATCACAGGGTAATCCTTTGCTGGGCACTACATTCCTGCCTTTGCCAGGACCATCCTCATGAACGACACCTGGGTCAATCAGACAAAAGTTAAACTGGCCGGAGTTGCCATTGGAGATGGCTGGATCGACCCTCCCAACCAGTTCAACTACTTTGACTCCTTGCTATACTCTGCAGGTATCGTTAGCAACAAGTTCAGGGACACAGTTACCTGGTTCCAGACTCAGGGCATCGTTAATCTTCTCAAAGGAGAAATGGGCACAGTAAGAATTATTTTTATTTAGGCTACCGACTACTTTGACTTCTTAACCAACGACGATGACGTGAAGGATAAATACCTGGGAGGCATGAATAACTACAACTACCGACAGTACTCCTATGGAGATGAGTCTTTTGCTGAGTTCCTCCAGAGCAACAAAGATAAGTTCGGTGTCCCCTCAAACATCAACTACATTCCTGGCAGTGAGGCTATCTACAACTCCTTCAAAAAGGACATCGCCAAAAGCTATCTCTCTGATGTCATCATCCTCCTCAGGCACATCAGGGTTCTCATCTATAACGGTCAGGACGACTATGTTGTCAACACGGCAGGAGTGCTGCAGTACCTGAACTCCATGAACTGGGAAAATATTGCTGCCTGGAAGAGGGCCAAAAAGGAGCAGTGGACTATCGGAGGTTAGGTAAAAGGGTGGGCTAAAGTATATGGCAACCTCTGGTTCGTGCTGCTGAATGGAGCAGGGCACCTGGTGCCAACAGATCAACCAGAGTCTGCCTTCAACATGTTGGGCCATTACCTTCGCGATGACAAGGACTGGAAGAGCTGAATGATTCTGTATGATGAGATATCGATGTGAGTAACTAGAGCAGGTGTTGCTGTGAGTGCAGTTTTGTATGAATGATAAAGCATGCAGTTCATCATCAGGGGAGCTACAGCGTGTTTGAATATATCCGTAGCAGCCTCCTTAAAACAGGCAGTGATATAGAAGCCCTATTGTCATTCTTACTCACCATAAAGATGAACAGGATGAATAATCATAAAAGAATAGGCGATCAGTTTCCATAGTAGGCCTGGCTCCTCTGTACAGGTGGGCTGAGTGTTTCAAGACGACTCGAAATCTTGCTCCGAGAAGAACTACTCTTCATGTACCTCCTCGAATACGTCGACTCCTTCGATTTGGGAGGTACAAAATCCCTGGCGAACCGAGGAGTTGTTCCAAAAGTGTTGGGCTCATACTTCTGAATGTACTTCTTTCCCTCTGCATTCTTAGTCGACTTGTATTTGAAGCTCATCTCCTCGGGCAAAGGTGAAGAATGCTTCATGAACTACTCCCTGATAAACTTCTCGAGGTCATCTCGCTTGTAGGTCGATAGAAGCTTTTTGACCTTTGGGTTGTCCCTCAGCTAGGGAGGAGGGTTGAACCTGATGACGTATATCAGTTCCTTCTTCTTGCTGACGATCTCCTAGAGTTCTGGGATATCGTTCCCGTTGGCGATGAGAATGCTTGAGGAGTTGTTATAGGTGTCGATGAGCCTGCGGAAATCGGGAACCGACTTGTAGGGAACATAATTGAGGTTGAGGAAATTTTATCCGAGTTTGCTGCGAATATGGCTGTTTTAGGGCTCTTTGTAGAAGAGAAAAGCTTTTCTGCTCTTCTGGTTGCTGAGAGCTACCGAAAATTTTTAGTTGTTGGAAAGGTCTACAATCGAGGTGCGCTTGACTTAGAAGCGAGAAGCAGCTCTGTTGCTCTCTGTATTGAAGCGGATTCTCTAGTTCTATTGGTAGAGGTCAGCAATGATCTTGTCAAGATCGGCAATCCTCCGGATCTGTCCCGAAAGGAGAGGTCTATACGGTTATATAGTTTAGTCATTAGGATTTTAGGCCTAGAGAATGAAGGCTGTCTGAGGGTACTTCCTTTTAATGGGTTCAATCTTGTCTAGAAGATGCCTGTCGATGACTGCAATGGTGACATTGTCTTTGCGGTCCCGGATATCGTTTTCCAGATTCATTGAGTTCGTGTATCCTTGCACAAGAACATTAAAACGCTTGATGGCATCATCAACCTGGCCTCTTTTACTGTTATCAACCACGAGGACAATGAGGTCACCCGTTAGTCTCTGCTTTATCTTTTCTATCTAGTTCTCCTGAATGAGGTTTCCGGGATCTATATTTGAATGAACATTAAGCCTCGTTATGTTGTCCATGTCTCCTCCCTCCGCCTCATACCTTTCTCTCTCGTTCGAACCGTCCCACTCTTCTGGCTTGGTTAGCTTGGGCCGGTTCTAAAGGACCATTTTTTAGAATAATTTGAGGTAGAAGTCAACCTGCTTATCACTCAGGTAGTTTAAATTTTATCCGTCTTGTTCAACCTCTTATTCCTCTAAAATAGTTTACAGGCCTTAAATATCAGAGTCTGACTTTCGAGCGACGATCATCTTGACCCTCTTACGCTTGACAATAGTTTTATTCTAGCGCTGAACAGCATCAACCACTCCTGGAGGAACTTCAGGCATCATCAGCAGAAGGAGGCTGTCTGACTCCCTCAAGTACGACCGGAGCTGCCCAGCATTCTCGTAGACAGTTGGGATGATCTTGTTGTTCCGGTCAGAAGCAGCAAGCAATCTCCTTTTGCTCTCTATGTCAATGCCCTTATCGTAAACAACCCTAACTTTTGCAAAGTCGCCCAAATTGCGAATATTGGTGAGCTAGTCTTCGACGCTTCTCAACTGATGACCCTCCTGCTATTGACTTCCCTGTTTACCAGGCCATTTTTACTCAGCAAATCCCTAAAGGCGATGCATCAACTTCGAAACCTCTTCCTCCTCCATCACCATAACGTTTCCCAAGCCTTGATGTTATCGAGCTGCACCAACCACAATGACCAGTTTCTGAGGGTCCTGCGACAGAGCCACCAGCTAGGGAGTGGCCTTTGAGGAGATGAAGAGCTGGGCTGAACCGTTGCTGGGAGCTACGATTCTATTGTGTAGATTAAAGAACTGAGCTCTGGGGAGGGATTGACTTTCAGGGTAGAGCTACTTGAGGTTGCTGTCGATGTGGAGGGTGAAATTGTTATTGGAAAGGAGACTATCCAGTTTATTTGGCTTGATGTTGGAATCCATGCTCGGAACCTGGTCATTGTTCTATTATTACTCCTCGCCCTGCTACCTGCTGATGGTAATGACTTCTCTGTGGTGAATGACCTCTCTGTTCGGGTAGCCCTCGACCTTGAGGCTGATCTCAATATCGTGCTCTTCAAGGTTGCTTTCAGTAGGAGGCAGTCGGACGTCGGAAAGATGGCTGGGCTGGAGCTGACTGCTTGGCCGAATGTAGCTTTTACGAGTGATGTGATGGAACTCGACTCCTTCTCCCGGGATCCCTTTGTTTGTGATCGAATGTTTCTAGAAAATTTATCGGATGGATGGTTCCTAATCCTGGAAGCACACAACATATACCATATGATATTTTCCTTTGATTTATCTTGCAATGTCCTAGATGTCATCAATGGTGGTGTACACTCTGTCGTCCAGCTTGCTCAGTCGCCTTCTCTGTATGAGGGTCTGTACAGTTCTTTCTCCTTCATCCTGGTGGTAGACCATGAAGTCTATCCTGCCAGCATTCTCTACGTCGTTTATGTGCTTTATGACAGGGTCTATTTCATTGAATTTTATGTACAGCTGCTCCGGGTGGTCAACAAACTCAGTGGTGAGAAGAATAAGCTTTACTCTCCCCTTTGGGTTATCCGCCTCAGCCATGAGTAGCTGAGGCATATGAGCTATGTCTTTTGCCTCGACAAAGACGACCATGAGGAGGTTGGGGTGCTGGTTGTAGTCGCTGAGGAGAGCCTCTTTGGTTCTGAAGAGAATGTTTCTTGCTCTGTCGATATTGGCTTTATTGCTGAGGTAGTAGTACTGCATGTCGTTCCAGCTGTCAAAGACATCCTTGTTGAACATCAAGGCAAACATATCCTGCTTCCTCCGCAGCATCTCGTCTTCCACTTCCAGCAGCACTCCCTCATGATCGATCCACCTCTCATCGTTGTTGAATAGTCCTTGCCAAACATGTCGATCGAACCGTTTCATCAAGGGCATCATCGACTGCTTCTTGCTCAGGTCGAATAGGACAACTGAGGGAGCCTCCTGCTTCTACAATAGCTTCCCTAGGTCCTTCTCGTCGTGGTACACTCTTTCTGGAAGATGCCCCCATTCATGCTTGATGATTCTTGACTTCGAATCGTACCTGTCCTGGTGAAGGTAGCCCCTGTCTTCAAAATAGTTCTTGAAGTCTCTCATGTAGTCCCTTCCCTCTAAATACACTTGGGAATGGAGGGCAGTCACCGACACTCCCCCAAGTCCGTTCTTCAGTAGCCAGTTGCTCCTTCCGAAAAATACCCTTACCAAATATGTGAAGAGCTATTTCCAGTCCTTGTAAAATATTTTTTCGTAGTCCCAGTATTGGGAGTCGAATACTAAGTGTTCTTCGTTAAGACTGTAGAAGAGAAGTTTGAAGCCAGGGTGAGGCTGAGGGTTGATTTTTCTGAGGAGTTCGGCTAAAAAGAGGTGCCCGTTGGGTCCGAAGTAGAGAGAGTACAGCCATATTCGGAAAAAGTAGAGCTCATCTTGAGGAAGAGCTTCCGAAGTATCAACTAAGATGATGCAGTGCGGACTGATTTTGGCATGCATTTTATATTGGTGATAAGAGGCCTTATCACTGACGACTATGATCAAAAAGACGTTTTCTCGATGTAACCACTTATGTGTGTCTGCTTCACAACTGTAAGCCTCCACCGTGGCTCTGCTCCCTCCGCCCTTCTATAGACCCTGGTACATCGGTAACATTCTCGGAGGAACCATCACTACTACCTACTGGCAACACTAAAGACGTTCAGGCGGGGTGCCCTCAAAGGGAAGAAGCTCTTTTCGAATGTGATAAGGAGGAAGAAAGTGCTTCAACCTCTGATGATTTTCCAGATGAAATTCGTCGTCGAAGTAAAAATACTCCATCCTTGAGCCCAGCTTGCCTTTCATGCCTCTGAGACTGGAATCGTGCTTCCTGTAAAAGGAAGGAAGCATCACAACTATCTTATCAAATCCATTGAGCCTCTGCCCGTTGTACTTCGAGTACTACTCCAGTTCAACCTCGTTCCCAAAACCTATCAAGGTGGTGTTATACTGTTTGGGCTCCAAGTTAGACTTCAATACCTCTGACAACTGCCTAAACTCAGGGTTGTTGAGATGAAGAATAGCAAGATTGTGGATCGAGTTTGGAGGAGCAGGAAGCTCAAAAGGGCCAAAAGGCACACTCGAAAAATCATCCCTCGTGCTCCCAACACCCGCAAAGTCCCTTGTAGGAGGATCATCTGTCCCAGCCTTGAGAATGTCAAAGCAAGAATCGTTGTTTGGCTTCAATTTCTCGAGTATGTCCAGGCCCAGCCCTGAAGGAGGAAGATCTGCTCTCAAAAGAGAAAGGTTGGGCAGTCCAGGAGGACAGTCATCCAGCGTCTTTGGATGAAGCTAGGCCCCCTCACCATCTCTCTAAAGAGGAGCAAAAGGTTGACCAAACTTCATGTTTGCATACGGTGGAGATGGCTCTGATGAAAAATTACGAATATGGCTAAGTAGATCGATTGGTTGATCGATAAAGGGAGTTATGGGATGAAGGTCCGAGGAATCAGAAGTATGAAGCTGATTCATGAAGTTCTGAAACTCTACCCTTTTTTTTGCCAAAAAAATCTTGTTTCCATGAGAATTATAGGCCTTCTCCGGCCTGAGGTGCTCACTTGCGATCCAGTAGAGGACGTCCTTTCTTTCAGGAACATCATTTTTGAGGCGTTCATTGTCAGAGTGCAAGAGAACGTGGACAGGCCCTTTTACCTACTTCAGTTACTGCTGCAAGTTGTGATATCTGTGTGTTATTATTTTGCTCGGGTTTCTCCTCTCCTGAATCTTCTGAAGCTCGTTTTGATAGACTTGGAGGTTGGAGGCCTGTTGGTCGATGAAAATAAGAAAATCACCCTTGTGCTCTCGAGCTTTCGAGTAGCGATTCTCTGGGAGATTGAAAAGTAAAGTCATTGCCTCCTTTGCATCGTTGGTTTCCATAATAGAAAATGGATACTTCAACTCACCCTTAGATATGTTGACGTCGGATCCTCGCATATTTATGAACCTGATGTTTGCACTCTTTCTGTTACGGATATTCTCTTGCAATCCCTACCCCGTTGCCTCGTCTCCAATGAAGACGTGCATATAATTGTATTTCTCAGCATTTCTGAGTAGCTCTGGGAGCTCACGGGGACTATAACCGTTATTGTTGATGATGAAAGAATCATTTTTGGACGTGAGGGCATTGGCTTCGAAGGTGGAGAGCCTGTACTCATCCTGAATGTAGAGCTCGATGATCTCTTAGGAGACCTGTTTCTCAAGCTGTTCTTCTGGCTTGCGAATATTGAACCTCAAATACCTCAGAAAGGAGCTGATCTCTGCAGGATAAGTTCCTACAAAGAGCTGGCTATTGTCGCTGACCACTTTGTCATCTCCCAACACTCTGAAGTTGTATTCCTCGAAAGGAGCGAGTACTATCTTCTTCAGACGGGTATGAGCCAGTCGGTTTGCTTGGGGCAGTTAACTCAGTTGAAGAATCAAATAGACGGTGGCCAAAGGGTTTTGCTCTAGAGTGCTTTCTACTTGTTGGATGGAGTCTAAGTGCTCGATCTTTGCTTTGAGATAGGTCTTCCACTTGTGCTTCTCGGGCTCGCTGATATGGATGTGTCGTCCATGTTCGTCTTTCATGATGGCAAGCACAATGTTTACCGGGGTGACGCTGCTCCAGAAGAAAGTGTGCTTGTCCCTTCTGTAAATGTTGAGGATGAACTTTTATACTTCTTTGCTCTGAGGATGAGCGAAGATAACTCTGTCCTTGATTTGTTGGTTGAGGTGGTCACTTCCCTCATAGATGAAGTTGACCTGTCCTCTTTTCCAGGCCTCCTGCTTCTCAACAGTCCTTCCGTAGTCCAGCATTGACTATGGTCGAGACACCAGGATCCAGATAGGCCGATCATTGCGAGATTGTTCCACAGCCTTTCGGAGTTACTCCTTAGAAGCGACATACTGGAAGGTAAATTTTCTGGTTATTTGAGAGTACTTATCGAGGAAGTAGTAGTAGTGGAGAGTCGACTGGTCAATAAGGATGTGGGGGACCAGATACTGATACTTCGCCTAAAACACTTCGATCCCACAGATCCAAATCCCTGCCTATGCATACGATCCTAAACTCACTCTCATGAAGAGCCCATTAGTCTCGACCTTTTTTCTGCCTTGCTATCTGATGACTATGGCTCTCACATAAAAGTCTTTGAGGTATGGCTTCTGCAGAGACTGTTCGTAATCCTGAAGAGTGAGCCTGCTGGTGCTTTCGTTGATGACGAGGTAGTACTTGAAGAGAGGGCTCTGTTCGTCGAGGACAGGCAGGAGGTCATCGATTGGCATAAATGTAACGTGGTTTGCAGCGTTAAGCTTATCTTGGTTGCATCTGCTCCTAACCTCCTCCAGCATTTCTCTCGAAAGCCTGTCGTTTTCGTTGTAAAAGACAAAAATTGTTTCATCATCAAGGATCGAATCGTTTACTTTTGGTAGAAAGCCAATTATGTATTCCTCTATCCTGAACCATCTGCTGGAAATGAATTTAAACCGGTTGTGCTTTTTATCCTCCACCAACTCCTTGAACTACTCAGGAGTGTCGCTCCATATCAGATACTCCTGCCTCAGCTCCTTGTCCTCGTTCAGCGCCATCTCTTTTAGGTAAGCAAGAACCCTCATATTTTACTCTCTTACAGCAGGGGAAGCTTTGGAATCATAGGCCCAAATTATGAAGGCCAAAGGCTCCTCAGATTTGTTGAGAATTCTTAGTGATGTAGGGTCTTTGTAATACCCAATTCTGATGTTTCCTCCAAAATGCCTCAGCAACCGATTTTACATCTTTCGGGATTCTTAATCTTTGAGGTCTGCTGGTAGCCAGACACTCATGATGCTCCCTGCCCTGAATTTGATGTCTTTTGGGAGTAGTCGATTTTTCCGTACAAAGCTGACATCCTCAGTCTATTAAATGTAGTCTTCCTCATCAATAATGCTGTTCTCTGGACGAATCTACTCCCTGATAAGGTTGTGAATGTGCTGTCGAGATCCTTGAGCGCACACTTTCTGTTCCTCAGGAAGGTTCTGTCGATCAGTGATGTTCATGATTGCAACCCCTTCGAAATGTTGGACCACTTGCTGTGCCTCTCTCAGTGTGTAGTCGTTTGTAACCACCACCACGCTGTCCTTGAGAGTATGTGTTTTTATGGCCCTCTACAGCCATGGGGCATCCATGTAAGTGCTCAACTTCAGCCTTGGAGACTCCCCAATGTACTTCTCCAAAGCCTACAACTCTTCAGCTATGTCCTCTCGAATCAACAAGTAAACATTTGTACCTGTTAGACCTTAAAAAGGGTGAAAGAGTCGATCCCTTTCGGCCATAATTTTATCAAGGTCCTCATACTCCCGTCCCCTAACGTCTGTGAGGCTGGATAAAATGTTGCTGGAGGGAAAGACGCTGCTGCCATGCTTGCCGACAGCACTCGAAATAAACTTGACATTCTCAACAGCATCTCCATTTCGGTAGCTCTGTATAAATTCGTTGATGACCCTGCCGTATTAGCTGGCAAAAGAACGAAATCCTCCAGGGACGACAGCAATGGTGAAGTTTTCTATGGATGAAAGAGAATCTCTAAGGAAGAGGGAGAACTCGTCTGTGTCGTTATAGGTGAGAAGCGACATGTGATTGAGAGTGTTCCTGTGTCCATAAAACATGTTGATCGTTGCATCATCACTGATATGGGCCATCACGAACAAGTGCTTGCTGTGGAGGATCCTGTCGTATTCCTCGTTCTCGAGCTGCTCCACGTTTTTGGCTTCCTCACTCAGAAAATCCTTCAACTTGCTCATCACTTCACCAGAATTCTATGATATCTCCCACAAAAACCAGTTGTTATACTTCTGGGCTCTCACCAAGGCCTTCAGCTTCTCCAATTATGGATGATGACCTCTGCAAATTATTATGTTGACATCGTTCTTATCAAGTTTGTTGATCGCCCGAATCGAGGAAGATAAGACCGAAGTGTTAACCTGTGACCCCCCCATGTCAAATCCACTCTTCATGCTTCTGGCTGTCAACATCGGATCTGCCACGCTAAGCTCGCTCATCATCTTAGAGGTGGCCCTCCTAGCTACGTCAAGCTCCTTGCTCTGGGTAACTTCTCTTTCCTTAATTTTTTTGAGAATGTCTTAGAATGCTCTGAAGGGGTAGAGTTGTAACCAAGAGCTTTTTGTTTTCTTTCGATAGGTCTTGTAGATTCCTCGAAATTCGCTTTATAGATCCTGCTCATAGAAGAAATGAAGGGTCCTTTTTTTTACTCGTTTGTCTGCATACTTGTTGGTGACTGCCCAGGTTTTGATGTGGTGGTTTTCTTCTCTGAGTCTGGTATCAAGATGTCTCTCGATATCACTGACAATCTTGAGTGGATAATCCTGTTCTTCATAATAAAAATACTGGATGTACTACGGTGCTGCTCCTATCTTTTTCTTTGATCTTATCCTTATTTTGTCGTCGTAGTCCTGTTTCTTCAGGATGCCGTAAACAAACAGTTTGACTTTCCCGCTGCTTTATTCTCTCTCTTGCTTTGCAAAGGTGGAGGCCCATTCAAGATCGCTTTTGGGAACCACCAGATAGTGCAGCTCGTTATCGTTATAGTTGTTCTTAAGAAGCTACTTCCTTTCCACAAAGTACCGGATCTAAATTTTGTCCTCAAACTGCTCTTTCAGAAGTTCAGTAAGCTCAGAGTGTCCAGCTATCCGACTGTCTCTGAAGAAATTGTGAAGGTATAGATAAATGTATTTTTTGTCTGCCTTACCCTGCAGGTGAGGAAGGGTCGACTTTATATGACTGCCGATCTTATGAACGCTGGACTGAAGCCGAGACTGCGATCGTGAAAGTACATGTTGAGAGCCCAGGTGATGATTAGAGTGTCCATCCTCTAATCCGGGATTAGAATACATCTTTCAAATATATAATACCTTCCATCACCAAAAGACAGTTAATAATCACAAAGCATTCATCAGGAGATTTATTCGTTATTTAAGATTCACAAATGCATTTTTAAATGAGTGGATAAATAAACTAAGTAAGATAAAGGCTGCTCAATAAATTTGAAATGAAAAATGATGAAAATAAGGGCGGCACTATCCATTCACCTAAACATTCCAAAAT
>Ga0100380_10003566_pt1 | contig 16482 bp, 14 predicted proteins | sample CryGeymeta201504_FD_80417 | JGI IMG/M metagenome (GOLD analysis project Ga0100380, IMG submission 80417) | Groundwater microbial communities from Crystal Geyser aquifers in Utah, USA - Crystal Geyser metaG 2015-04 | ecosystem: Environmental > Aquatic > Deep subsurface > Groundwater | place... | reverse complement strand
TGTTTTAGCTCTGTTTCAGTTTCACCATAGTTTCTAAATTCAAGATGTCGAGATTTATTTCGAGTGCTTTCTAGCTCGTCATAAAGCTTAGTGAATATCAGTTGGAAAAGTTCTTCAAATACATCAACCCCTGCATTTGCCAAAACTTCATCCTCCATTTCAAGGATCAAGTCTTTTAAGGATTTGCGTTCTTTAGAGAGTTTGTCATTATCAATCAAGTCTTGAATTGTCCAACGCTCCGTTAAGATATCTGTTAGCTTTTCAGTCGACTTAGGTATATCTGGAATGTCCTTGAAGTAGTTGGGATCTCTGCGGTTGTAGTACGAAATTGACTCACCATTGCTCCAGATTCCGATAGGTGCGCCAGTTGCGTTGCAGTAAGATTTAAGTTGCTCTTTTCCGTCCTTCAGCTTTGGTTTTTTCAGCTCAACCATGATAAAGACAGCTCTTGCGTCTTGCTTATCAAAAATGACGATATCCGCTCTCTTCTTTTCTCTTCCGAAACTTACGGCATATTCAATTTCCATTCGGTCATACGAATAGCCATATTCTTCATTCAATTTCATGAGGTAAAGTTGACGCACCACTTCCTCTGGTTTCAATTGAATTTCTTTTCGTCTGACAAGACAAGTAACGTAAGGCACTCTTTTGCCTCTTGTTTCTTTCAATACAATTGCTTCTTCTAGGCTTTCAATTTGAGTTTTTGAAAACTGAGTTAACTTGTAATTTGAGTCCTGTAATAATTCTGATAGTGTCATGTAGCGTTGCCTTCGTTAATTATCGGCTAATTTAAAATTTTGCCTCACGCGACTAACTCTAAAAAAGGACAAGATTTAACCATTCACCCTCCTAATCCGCACTTCCAATTTTTCTGAACTCAAACTCTCGCGGCTCAAAAACAGATTACTGTTTTCAATAGCTATTTCGGTAGGAAACTATATCACTTCGAGATTGCGTCACCGCAATGACTCAATTTGTATTAATTGCGTCAACCTATCGCAAGCTCAGGTTAGTGAATCTTGTCAAATCATTAATAAAATCAAGTTTGAAGGTTTTCTAGGCCCGTTTTTCACGAATAGGTTAGAATTCACGAAACCTAACCCTTCATCCTCCTAATCCGATCTTCCAATTTTTCTGAACTTAGGGTTTCCCTGCTCAAACGATCTACTATAATAGGAAAGGAAAAGGGCGTAAATCTCGCGGGTTTTTTAAGCACGATTTCTTGAGCATTTATGCGATTGAGCGCTTGGCGCAAACGTGCTTCTTCTAGTTGAAAATCCATGGTTTCATCAAATGCTTGGCGCAACAATAGGTTGTGCTTGTCATATTGTTGAAATACATCAAAAAACAGTTGTGATGAAGCCTGAAGATGACGCTCTTTTTTCATCTTGTTTGGATATCCTTGAAAAACCAAGCCACTAATACTGGCAATGTCTCTAAATCTTCTTCGCGCCATCTCTACCGAGTTTATACTCGATAAAATGTCATCCATGAGATGATTGGTGCTGAAAATGTTTGTGTCAAGTGCATCTTGAGTGGGTATGGGCTGATCGCTTAAAAGTTCAAATCCATAATCATTCATGGCAATGCTGAACGAAATTGGTTTAAGCATTGCAATTCGGTAAGCCAGCAAAGTAGCCATACCTTCATGCACAAACCGACCTTCGAAAGGATAAAAGATAACATGATGGCCATCTTTAGTCTGGAACTCTTCGATTAGAAATTGATCGGAATTTGGAACTAAAGATTCGCGGTGCTGTCTATTAATGAGCGGTACTAAAAATTGCACTTCAGGATCTTCAGATGTATTGTTGACGGCTTGGTTCAATTTCAGCCTGATCATTTCGCTCATTTCTGAGCTAAGCGGCATTCGGCTGCCCATCCAGCTTGGTGTTGGGCCAGTTTCTTTCTTTGATTTTTGAACCTGTACGGTAAGTTCTTTTATGCGAATAAGCTCTAAACTGCGCCCTGCAAACCAGAAATTATCTCCTGGTTTAAACTTAGCTACAAAGCTTTCTTCAATGCTTCCCAAAAAACCGCCATGTTTCAGTTTTACGGCAAGCATTACGTCACTCACTATGGTGCCAATGCTTAATCTGTGGCGCAAAGCTACGCGCTTGCTGGTCACTTTATAAATGCCGTCTTCTACAATTACTTTATGAAATTCATCGTAGTTGTTGAGTGTGTCGCCACCATGTACAATAAAGTTTAGGCACCAGCTCCATTCTTCTTCTGAAATGCTTTCGAAGCAAAAAGTGGATTTGATTTCTTGATAAAGCTCATTTGGCTTGAATCCGTCAGAAACGGCCAGTGTTACCAAGTACTGAATAAGCACATCAAAACTTCGAATAAACGGAATGCGGCTTTCTAACAAGTTTTGCTTGATGGCTTCGCGCAAAGCAGCAGCTTCTATAAGCTCAAGAGAATGGGTTGGTAGAAAGTATATTTTACTGGTAGCTCCCGGTTGATGACCACTTCGGCCAGCGCGCTGCATAAAACGCGACACGCCTTTTGGTCCGCCCACTTGAATGATGGTTTCAACCGGTCTAAAATCGACTCCAAGGTCTAAGCTTGATGTGCAAATCACCGCTTTCAGGTTTCCGTTGTAGAGCGCATCTTCCACCCAATAGCGGGTTTCGCGGCTCATGCTGCCATGGTGCAGTGCTATTACTCCAGCAAAATCTGGCGAGTGTTCGAGTAGTTTTTGATACCAAATTTCGGCTTGACCGCGGGTATTTAAAAAGATAAGGGTGCTTTCGCTGCGCAGCAAAATCGGAATGATTTTATCGAGCAGTCTAATACCTAAATGACCTGCCAAAGGCAGCTCTTCTAGCTCGTCTGGAAAAATGGATTCTACCACATATTTTTTGGTATGCGTGCCTTTTATAAACACATGTTTTTGGTGGTACCAATTGCCCAAAAGTACCTGCATACTTTCGTCCATATTGCCAATGGTGGCCGAAATGCCCCAAATTTGAAATGGCTTGCATATGGTTTTAAATCGCGAAAGCGCAAGCTCCATTTGCACGCCACGTTTTGAGCCAATGAGTTCGTGCCATTCGTCAATAACCACCGTGCGCAGGTTTTTAAAATATTGATGGTAATTTTTTTGCGCAAGCAGCAATTGAAGCGACTCTGGTGTGGTGATAAGTATGTGTGGGGGCGATTTTTTAAGTCGCGTTTTTTCGCTGGTTTCTGTATCGCCTGTCCTTATGGCAATTTTGGCTTCGATATTCAAGCCCAAAGCAGCGCGCTCGCTACTTTGCAATATTTCTTTTGCTAAGGCACGTATTGGTGTGATCCAGATAGCCTGCAAGCCTTTTTTTAGATCTAGGTTTTCGAGAATGGGCAACAGCAGAGAATAGGTTTTTCCGCTGCCAGTCGGGGCATTTACCACTCCGCTCAATCCGTTGCTATAGGCTTCCCAAGCCTCTTGCTGAAATGGAAAAACCTCCCAACCTTGGTTTTTGAACCATAGATTGGAAGGTTTTACAGTATCGTTTTTCTTTTTGGTAACCATTGCTCTTCATCAACAAAGAAAAGAGCAAAAAGGATGCTTAGGCAACTCTTTTTAAATGGCCTTTCCCAAAGAATTTTCTTTTTGGTTGGCTTGGTGATTCGGCAACAGACGGATTGTTTACAAAAGTTTTAATCTTTCTTAATGCAATAACTGCGCTTTGAAAAACAATGTAAATATCTAGTGCCGCAGAATGATTTTCAGCATAAAATCTATCTAACCTAACACGATGACTCATTTCCATTAATTCACCCGTGTTGCCACATAGGTCATTTATTTGTGCTAATCCTGTAAAACCAGGAGTTACACGCAGTCTGTCGTCATGGTTTTCAATTAATTGGCCGTAGTAGTTGGTGTCACGGTGCATGTGCGGGCGAGGTCCAATTAATGTCATTTCACCTAAAAAAATATTAATAAACTGGGGTAACTCATCTATATGAGATTTCCGTAAAAACATCCCAATTCTAGTGATGCGATCATCGTTTTCTTTAGCTTGAATGAGGTGAGCTGTCCAGCTTGGCTTCATTGTCCTAAACTTCAGGCAATAAAAGGGCTTCTTGTCTTTGCCATCCCTAGATTGCACAAAGAACACAGGACCTTTTGAATCAAGCTTAATGATCAAACCTATGATAGGAATGAGCCATGATAGCAGTAAAAGAATAACAGTAGAGGAGGCAAGTATATCTACTCCCCGTTTTGTTGCATTGTAAAAACTCATATTAGTTGCATTGTTTCCGTAGTGATACCTAAACGCATTTCGAACCTAAAGCGTTTGCTCCTTCTTTTGTTAAATAGCTAAATGGTCACTTTAGTTGTATAAACGGCATGCTGTAATTGATAAAAGAAATCCAAGGAATTTTAGCTTAAAAAGGGGGGAGTGAACCCAACGCTTTAAGAGCGAGGCTCATAGCTTTAGATTCAGTTAAAAAGCAGTGATTCAATTAGTTTTTGCGAAGAGACGCCTTTATGGCTTTTATCATTTCATTAGCAATGTTTTCGGCCGTGACAGCTTGAATGGCTTCAACACTATTTTTTGAAAACTTGGCTAACGTGCTGTTATCGGTATTCAAAGCTTTTGAAAAGGCGGCAGCAAATTCAACTTGATCATCAGGTTTGAAAAGCCAGCCATTCACATCGTTTTTCACAAGTTCTTCTACCGCTTGGCTATATAAACTCCCTAAAACAGGCAAGCCTGATGATAGGGCCTCGTTTACCACTACTCCCCATTCATCTGCCAAAGTGGGAAAGATGTATAAGTCTGCATCACCATATAGATTGGCCAACTCTTCATATACAACCGTACCAAGCAAGCTCAATTTTATGTTGGCACAGCTTACTAGCATCTCAAAACAAGATTTTTCTGGGCCATCGCCAGCTACAACCAATTCAAGTTCTTTTTCAGGATTATTTGCTGACCAAGTTTTTAAGGCAGCCGTCATTTGTTTCACGCCTTTTCTAGAAATGAGCTGGCCTGTAAAAAGAATTTTTCTTCGAGGGTTGAAATTTGTTTTTGGGTTTTGAATCTGAAAATCACTGGTATAAGGGGCGAAAAACATCGGTTTGTGAATCCCAAGTTGTTTCACATAACGTTCGCATGCAGCTCCATTACAAAGAAGCACTGTAGCTCGTTTTAAGAGAAATTTTCTGAGAACAAGTCTTAGACCTACTTTATTCTGCTCGGTATGATCTGATAGTGTAAGCCATAAAATCAATGGTTTACGGTAAATCATACAATACAGAGAGGCAAGTAAACTTCTAAAGCCTAGTTCGCCTGAAATTACCAAATCGGGCTTAGCTTTTGCTAGTTTGAAAATGGTGTCAAAAGGAATGTGCACTTCGGTAGTTTCTCGAAAACCCGCTTCGTGCTCCCACTTTTTAGAATAGCTAATGGTGCGTTGTTTTACAACATTCAATCCTTCATAATCAGGTTTCCAGGTGCGGTTTCCCTCCATATGCACCGAAACTAGAATCGTCAATTGATCTAGCCTAGCGCTTAGATTTTTGAATAACGATTTTCGGTATGGGGGAATAAAATTTGTAAGGAGTGCCACCTTCATTTTTATGGATCAAAAGCTTAATAAAACTAACTAATCGTAAATCATCTATATTTTTGGGGCCTGCAAGGCTAATCATTTAGATTGTTATTACGTCTAAACCAAAAAGCGAAGCTATTTATAAACTGAAAGCAAGTTTGCTCCAAAAATCGACCAAAACCTGCTTATAAAATTGCCACACACATAAACCATCATAAATGGATAAAAACAACATTCCGGAAGAAGTCACTGTAACTCCGGTTATTAGAGATATTGAAAGATTGATCAACAAGCTAGTTAGCTCTATTTGGTTCTTAATTAAAGGTGTGGCGAGTGGATTAGTTTTGTTTATTAAGTTAAATATTAGACACTTAAAATTGATCTTGCCAATAGTAATTGTGGCAATCATTATTGGATTTGTTAGTATCAATTTTGTGCCTAGAACCTATAGTTCCAACCTGCTTTTAAGGCTCAATGTAGAATCTGAAGGTCAATTGTATAGTGATGTTGAGTACTTTAACTCATTAGTACAAGAAGGAAAACTAAATGAGCTTGCTAGCCTATTTCAAATTTCGGAAGAAGCGGCAAAAAGCTTGAAAAACTTTGATGTAAAACCACATTCATCTTACAGAGAAAAGCTTGACATAATAAATAATATTTACCGGGAGCTTGACTCTGCTACATACCAGCACATAGATTTTGATCTTTTGTTAGAAGACGGATTTTCGGCAGTCAGCAGTCGTTTTATGATTGAGGTGGAAAGTACAGATCAAAAGATATTTTCTAAACTAGAGAGTTCATTGTTAACCTATTTAGAAAGAGTGCCCGAACTTCAGAAAATGAAGCAAGATGAGGTGAGCAGGTTGTTTTATGAGAAAGAAATTTTAATGGAAGAAATGAACAGGCTTGACACCTTGAAAAAAGTTTACAATCAGGCGCTTCTGGAGAAAGCAAAGTCTGATAAAGGAGCAAGTGCTGGCACTACGGTAATGCTTGGTCAGCAAAAGGAAGGGTCGAGTTTAAATCCACTTGATATTTATAACAAGTACCTATACTATTCAAAAGAGGTATCGAGAATTGACCAAATGATGAGTGCGCTGGATAATGTTTATGATGTGCACGCTCACTTTAGTGATTTTGGCGCAAAGTCAGGAGCGGGTAAATCTCTTAGGGCGCTGTATGCGGCCATATTAGGCTTGATTCTATCATATGTAATAATTGGTCTATTCTCTATTTCTAAAAAAGGCAACGCATAAAATGCCTGAAGCTGTTTCGAGCAGAACCAATAAGTTGCTTTTTAATATTGCTGGTACTGGCGCAATAAAAGGCTTAAATATTGGCATTGGGTTTTTATTAGTACGCTATTCCATTGAGTTTTTGGGTGAAGAAAACTACGGGGTTTGGTTAGCTATGCTCTCTTTTTTTACGTGGTTTTCAGCCTTTGAAGTTGGTGTGAGTAGCAGCTTTAGAAATCTTATTACTAAGGCTTTTGTGGAGTCAAACTTTGAAAAGATCAAAGCATTAATAGAGAAAGCGTTGAAGGCGCTTTCTATCATTTATGTGATTTCGATTGCAGCGATTTTGGTAGCTAGTTTTATATTTCCAGTTCAGCAATTTTTCGCTGGTAGTGGTGCTGACATTCCAAATTTCAACTTCGTTTTTAGATTCAGCACGCTTTTTTATCTGTCGCATTTTATATTCTTTCTTCTAAACACGATCTATTTCGCCATTCATAAAACTACCGCTTCTTTTCTGATTTTAGCGATTCAAAATGCATCGCTTTTGATTGGAGTTCTAGTTATGAATCATCTCTTTGATAGCAACCAGTTTCTTTATTATGCTATTTGGTTTTCGGTTGTACCAGCTGCAACCTGGTTCATATCCTCAATAGTTAGCTATCGCACATCTTTGAAGCAAGCAAGGCCATCGTTCACTAAAACAGTGCTCAAAAAATCAGAACCTTTCAAAATGGTTAATTGGGCATTTTTTCTCATTCAGATTTGTACGTTGGTTATTTATAGCACCGACAACCTTATCATCATTAATTTATTAGGTGGCACAGAAGTGGCGCTTTACAACATTGCATTCAAGTACTTCAATATCATACTAGTTGGTTTCAACCTGATAATTGTACCATATTGGTCGTCTTTTACAGATGCTGCATATCAAAAAGATGTGTCTTGGATAAAGAAGAACATTAAAATTTTGCTTCAGGTTTGGCTTGCCTTTGCTGCTCTTGCGATAGTGATGTTTATGGTTGCTCCTTATGCGTATCGTTTATGGATTGGTAAAGAAATTGAAATACCTGCAATTCTTTCTTTGATTATGGCAGTTTCGGCAATGCTCACTGCTTGGATTGCCATTTTCTCCTATTTTTTGAATGCTGTTGCTGAGCTAAAAGCACAGCGAAATACCATCATTGTTTCGGCATTCATAAATATTCCTTTGTCTATATGGTTGCTAGGTTTGTTTGGCATTTCAGGCGTAATCATGGCCACCTGTGTTTCTCTGCTGCCATTGGCCATAGTGCTGCCACAGCAATATTTGCGTGTTATTCAAAAAATGGATTTTGAGTCATGATTTTTGATCGCGAAAACTTCGTAAGAATCATTTTCCTTGAGTTGCTCAGCATTACTCCATTGCTCATTATTTTAGGTAATGTTGTTCCTCCTTTTCCTATCAAAATTCATTTTCTTGGGTTTGGGCTTACGTTTTTGGTTGCATTGTATCTTATCCTTATCAATCCCACTAAAAAATGGATTGCTTACTTTGGATTGCTTTTTCTTGTTGTCCAGGTTTTTCTAGATCAATGGCATATTAAAGATCTGATTGACTTTTTTTTCGGTCCATTTGTTTTGGTCATTGCAATCGATTTAGTTGCCAATAAGCGAATTCCTATGTCTTTAATGCTGAAATATGAAAAGCGTTATTTCACGTTGATGTGGGTGCCTGTTTTAATTGCCGTCTTCCAGTATTTTCATCTCTTGCCACTTACTTTTTGGAATGCTACCTATGTCAATTCTGCCATCATAGATGGAGTTTATTATCCTAGGCCAAATGGTTTTTTGTACCATGGAGCAGAGCTGTCGGTGATATTATGCTTCACGAGCATTCATTTATTTTTTAAGAAGGAGCAACAATCATTTTGGTTGTTATTATTTCTAATTCTCGCTTCGTTATTGACTTATTTCAAAGCTGTTTCTGGATGTATAATCCTGATTTTTTTATTTTACATCACCTTCGTAAATCGAGGAAGCTTATCTCAATTTAGAATTATAGATCGTAAAAGAATTTTCGCCTACGGAAGTCTTTTGGCTGCTGTTATCGTTCCATTTTTGTTTTACTATTTTAAGTCGGTTTACGAAAAAACGGGTTATTACTTTCTGCCGCAGCTGCTTACTGGCCGCGGTTCTATTTGGAATGTTTATATAGACTCCATCAAAGAGTTCAGCTTTTGGAATTATTTGTTTGGAAAGGGTATAGGATCACCATTTGAACTTTTCCAGACATTCGCGTCTCCCAAAAATTGGTGGCCGCTCACCGTTTCAGATCATCTTAAAGACACCTACGACCCGCACAACGCTATTCTGAGTATATTCCTTAACACCGGTTTACTAGGCTTCGTGTTCATGTTTGTGATTTATAAAATCATCTATACACAAGTGAGCAAACTTGCGCCAAGCGCTGCTTGGAATCGAATGGTGTTTTGGGGCATGTTCTTAATTCCGCTTCTTACCATTGGTGTTACAATACCGATATATGAGATGGCAGTTTTATGGACAAGCTTGGCCTTCATTTTTATAAGATGGAACGCTTACGGAAACCCAAATGAGCCAATAAATTTGAGTGAAACGTGAAACTGAGATTTGATCATATCGCCTCCTTTTCATTGGCCTTTTATACCGTGAGTTTTTACCTGCCACATCAGTTAAATACAGCAGGGTTGGTTTTGCTGGGTTTGATGTTTGCCTTCGCTCTTTATCATAAAAAGCTAAGATTTAGCGTTGCAAGGCCATTGCTATCTTATGTCTTGCTATTCGTGATTTTGGCTTTTGGCTTGCTATATACAAACGATCTAAGCTCTGGCGGAAAGGTTCTGCTAAAGCATGCTCCCATGTTGCTTTTGCCCTTTTTTACTCAAATCATTTTGCTTTTCGATCGCTCAATGCTTAGCAAGCTGATGAATCTGTTTGTTGCCGCAAGCTCAGTGGCTAGTGTAATCTGTTTGGTGGCTGCAACACTTCATTTTTTTGAGAACGGTACGGTGTATTCGGCCACGCAAAAAGATCATTTTGTATACAATCATTTCATGCATCAATTGTTAACCAAGCCAATAAGGTTGCATGCGGTATACTTTGCCCTTTATTTGAATGTATGTGGTTTGTGGGTCATAAATGAGCTTGTTTCAAGAGACTATTCTCGTGTGAGAAAAGCTCTGCTTTTGCTTGCATTTGTTTTGTTTGCGGTATTGATTTTTCTACTCAAATCTGCGGTTTTCGGCATTTTGTTTCCGCTCAGTGTGAGTGTTTTGTTGCTTTATTCTTATCGAAAAAAATTTTCTGGGAGTAATCGACTCAAAGGAATCATGGCATTGCTGCTAGTATCCGGTGTTTTGTTTGCTGGCTATGTTACCAAAACCAAGGTTGAAGCCTTCGACTTCAATTTTAAGTTTGATGATGCCCATCTTTCACCATTAACTATGCGTTTGGGTCTGTGGCAAAGCGCTATTGATGCAATTAAAGCGCATTGGTTACTAGGCTATGGAACAAGCAACGGAATGCAAGTCTTGGAAGAAATATATCGAGAAAAGGGTTTTGAGATAGCATTGAGCGAAGGATTTAATGCGCACAACATGTATTTGCAGTATTGGCTAACCAATGGTATTGCAGCTTTAGCAGCATTTCTAAGCATTTTTATGGCGTTGTTTAAGTCTGCTCTCAAGCACAAAAACTTGCTTCTAGGTTTCGTTCTTTTCCTTTTTGCTTGCTATAGCATTACTGAGTCAACCATGCTTCGACATCATGGACTCACGTTTTTCGTGTTCATCACTTCTATTTTTTATTGGTCAGACAAAAGCAACGCAGTTGAAAATACTACTAGTTCATAATTACTATCAGCAATCTGGCGGAGAAGATACCGTGGTAGCCAACGAAAAAGCGCTGCTCGAAAAATTTGGTCATCAGGTGGTTACGTTTTTCAAAACCAATGACGAGATCAACACACTTTCCGTTTTTGAGAAATTGAAATTGGCCAACGAAACAGCGTGGTCTAAAAAATCATACGCTGAAATGATGATTGTTTTGAAGCGAGAAAAGCCAGATGTGTGTCATGTACACAATACGTTTCCTCTTTTTTCTCCTTCTGTGTTTCAAGCATGCAAAGACTCAAAAACACCGGTGCTGCAAACGCTTCATAACTACCGACACATTTGCACTAATGGCTTGTTTTTAAGACAGGGAAAAGTATGTGAAGATTGCCTTGGATCATCTGCATATGGTGCGGTTTTAAAAAAGTGTTATCGAGATTCGGCCATACAAACGTTGGCTGTAGCTAGATTAATCGAGCAAAATAAGTCTCGAAATACATGGAATACATTGGTCGATCAATTCTTCTGTTTTTCCGCTTTCGCGAAAGAGAAATTTATTGCGGCTGGTATAGACGAACAGTTGCTTACTGTAAAGCCGAATTTTATTCCTGAGTTTCAATTTCCAGCTTCGCTAGCGTCAAAAAATTTCTATGTTTACATAGGCAGATTGGAAGAAAATAAAGGACTAAAACTTTTGGCTGAAATTGCTCCGAAACTTAGTTTGCCGGTCAAAATTATAGGAAGTGGTGTGCTTTCAAATGAGCTGAAATCAGTAAAGAATCTAGAGCTCTTAGGACAAATGAGTCATGATCACACCCTACAATGCTTATTCAATGCTAAGGCGCTGCTGTTTCCATCATTGTGCTATGAAGGAATGCCGATGACTATTCTAGAAGCTTTTTCTACCAAAACGCCCGTTATTGCTAGTGATTTGGGAGCCATGAAGTCAATGCTTGATCACCGAACAAATGGACTTTTATTCGAGCCTAATTCAGCGCAAGATTTATTTGAAAAAGTAGAAATGCTTGACCAAGATATTGATTTTCAGCAACAGCTTGCATCCCGAGCTTTCTCCAATTTTAAAGAAAAATATAATGAAAAGGCAGTATATGACCTGCTGATGAACACATATCAACGGGTGCTTTCGAAATGAGGGTTTTAGGAACAGAATTATACGATAAGGGATTTGATCAGCTCATCAGCGACAGCTTAATAATATTGGATGGTCAGCCCAAAAACTTGCTAATAAGTCCGTCTGACGCTAATGTGCTGGTTACGGCAAAAATGGATGCTGATTTTGCGAAGATTTTACATCAATATCATTGGAATTTGCCAGATGGTGTGCCATCGGTTTGGATGTTAAAATGGAAAGGGGCAAAGCAAGCAAATCGTTGTAGTGGACCAGATTATTTTAAATCGATGGTCGTATCAACAGCCAAAAAGCAGTTGAATCATTATTTGTGCGGTGGCGCACCAGGAGTGGCTGAAGCCTTAAAACTTACTTGCCAGCGATGGGGAAATCATCAAATAGTTGGAACGCATTGTCCACCTTTTAAAACCCTGAGCGAAGAAGAAATAATGGAGATAGCTGATGATATAAACTCGAAGAAAGTAGACATGGTCTGGGTGGGTCTTGGCGCACCAAAGCAGATTTATTTTGCGCATAGATTGGCAAAATATACTCAGGTAAAACTGATAGTAACTATTGGCGCAGCATTCGATTTTCATACTGGAAGAGTTAAAAAAGCACCAAATTTTGTTCAAGGAATGGGCCTTGAATGGTTATATCGACTTGCAAAAGAGCCAAAAAGACTTGCTAAACGTTATTTTAAGATTGTGCCTTTGTTTATTCTTTTTAACCTGTTGGAAATGAAATGCTTTTTGACAAAATCAAGAGGTAAGAGATGATAAATTCGACTATCTCAGTCAGTGCAAGAATCCATTGAGAGATAAACACCTAACAATCAATTGCAAATAATTAGTTGACAGCGCATCAAAATCGCCTCAAAGCGTTGATACTTTTGTCAAAAATCTCTGAATCAAGACTTATTATGTCTGAAACCAACCAAACTGAACAAAAAGGAAAAAAAGGGCTGATTTACATTACGTTGTTTCTGCTTCTTACCAATGTTTTCACCTTGTATTTATACTTCACAGCGCATCAAGAAAACGTAGAGCTTGTGACCAACAATACAGATCTTTCGGTTGAAAAATCTGCATTGCAAGCTGAGCTCGAAGAAATGCTTGCTCAATACGATGCTGCCATTACAGATAATGAAGAAATGAATGCTCAAGTGGCTGAGCAGCGCGCACAAATTGAGCAGCTTTTGGCGCAAGCCGAAAAGCATAAAGATGATGCTTACATCATTTATAAGCTCCGAAAAGAAGCGGCTACATTGCGCGAAGTGATGAAGGATTATTTGGTAACGATAGATTCGCTAAATACACTCAACCAAAGCTTGATCGCTGAAAAGGCAGAGGTGAAAATGGAGCTCAACACCCAAAAGGTGGAAAACAAACAGCTAAACGATAAAAACGCAGAACTTGCCAAGAAGGTAGAAATAGGATCGAAGCTAAAAGCGCTTGACTTGGTTTCGGTGGGTCAACGGGTAAAAAACACCACCGTGCACCGAGAAACTGATCGCGCCAAGCGAGTAGATAAAATAAAAACCTGTTTTACGATTGATAAAAACGAGGTTGCCAAGCCAGGTAAAAAAGACATTTATCTGAGAATTGTAGATCCTAATGGCGAAGTGTTGAGCTACGATCAAAGCGAAAAATATATGTTTACTTACGAAGACAAAGAAGGCTTGTATACTCGCAAAGAAGAGCTGATGTATGAAAACGAAGAAGTTGACATGTGCTTGTATTGGGATGTGCTTAAAGAACCAATAGAAGGCAAGTACATTGTAGAGATTTATGCCGAGGGCTACCTTATCGGAACTACCGATTTTGAACTACAATAGTCAATCATGGCATCAATAAAGGCGAATTAATTTCACCTTTGGCGGCATCATGAATATAGAAACTAAAACAGCCATTGTTACTGGTGCCACGCGTGGCGTGGGTCGAGCTACTGCGCTAGCCTTGGCGGCAAATGGCTACGAGCTTTGGATTACCGCACGCAGTCAAGATGGATTAATGGCACTCAAGGCCGAGCTAGAAGGTGTATCAAACATTGAACATCACTTTCATGCACTTGATTTTTCAGATCAAAACCAAGTGTTGAGTTACACCAATATTTTGACCGTTTTGGTTGACAAAATAGATGTGCTTGTAAACAATGCTGGCATTTATATTCCTGATCAATTGCTGGATGAAGAAAGCGCGCTTGAAAAACACATGCAAGTCAATTTTTACGCAGCTCACACTATTACGCAATCGCTTTTGCCGTTGTTTGAAGAGCAAAGAAGCGGTCACATATTCAACATTTGTTCTGTAGTAAACAAGCAACCGCGAGCCGAAGCCGCAAGCTACACCATCAGCAAATTTGCCTTATACGGTTATCATCAGGTTTTGCTAAAAACGCTAAAGCCGCACCAAGTAAAAGTGACCGCATTGTTGCCATCATCTATCAACACCTCTAGTTGGGACGGCATGGAAGCACCGAAGGATGAATTTGTGCAGCCTGAAGACATAGCTGATGTAATATTAGCTGCCATTGCTATGAAACCAGGCACGGTGATGAACGAAATAGAACTGCAAAGCATTAACCCAGATTTTTAATCAGAAATGGGAAAAAACAAACTGAAAAAATTTGCTGAAGTACAGCGAATGACTCACGTTATCGAACCTGAATTTGATGAGGTGATGAACAAAGATTATCGCCTCAAAGGCAATTGGAACAAGGAGTTTGGGAACGATAACCCAATTGTTTTGGAGCTTGCTTGCGGCAAAGGTGAATACTCGGTTGGCATGGGTAAACTCTTTCCAGAAAAAAACTTTGTGGGCATTGATATTAAAGGTGCGCGCATGTTTACAGGCGCCAAAGAAGTAGAAGATGCGGGCATGACAAACGTTCGTTTTTTGAGAACAAAAATTGATTTGATCAATAGCTTCTTTGCTGAAAATGAAGTGGATGAAATCTGGATTTTGTTTGCAGATCCACAACTTGGCCGTCCGCGAAAGCGCCTTACCAGCGGCATGTTTTTAGAGCGATATGTTCGTTTTTTAAAGCCAGGCGGCACGCTTAATTTAAAGAGTGATAGCACCGATTTATATGAGTTTACCAAGCTAGAATCTATTCCAGAATACCATCAAGAGCAAAACAACTTTGAGTTTGATCTGCGGTTTGATACCGATCAATTGTATGAAGAAGGCATCAAAGCGCTGGATGAAACCATGCAAGCGGTGCTCAATATCAGAACCTATTATGAGTCGATTTGGCTTGCACAAGGAAAAAAGATCAAGTATTTATCTTACAATTTGATCAAAAAATGAGTCAAATCAAGTTTAAATCAAACCTAGAATCGGAGGTTACCATTTCTGAGTTGATGCTTCCGTCACACTCTAATTTTGGGGGCAAAATTCATGGCGGTTACATTTTGTCTTTAATGGATTCTATTGCCTTTGCCTGTGCATCAAAGCATTCGGGCACATACTGTGTTACGGCATCTGTAAACAAGGTTGACTTCTTGTTGCCCATTGAAGTGGGTGAGTTGGTAACCATGCGCGCTAGAGTGAATTATGTGGGTAATACCTCCATGGTTGTAGGCATAAGGGTTGAATCAGAAAACATAAGAACAGGCGAGATCAAGCATTGCAACTCTTCCTATTTCACAATGGTTGCAAAAACCGCTGAAGGCGAAACAGTAGAGGTTCCAGGTTTGGAATTGAACACGAAGGAAGACGCAAGACGCTATTTAAGAAGCATTGAGCGCATGACTGATGCCCATCAGCGTACACAGAGATTCAGCGAAGAGTATTTTAATCTGAATGATAACCTTGAGCTTCTACAGAACAAAAAAGTGTTGCTTAAGAACATTAAATAGGCAAATCACCAACCAAATGTTGAAGTTTCTCGTAACTGGTTGAAAATGGCGCAAAAAAATAGAGATATTTGCTGCGCTTTTAAGAATCGTAAAGGTTCGCCCCCAAACCAGTAAATCAAGAAAGCATGACTCCAGCAGATGTTCAAACCATCATTAACTGTATCAACCAACTTAACAGGGCGGTTGATTACAAGCAATGGGAAAAATTGCCTGACTTTTTCACTCAAGACTTAGAGGTATCTTTTCCGAAATCATCCATTAAACCTAATTCTAGGATCGGCATTGGTGTTTTTCAAAAACACTTGATTAACCAACTTTCTGATGTAAAATCTTTGCACAGAGACTATAATTTTTTCATCAAAACAAATGAAGGAATTTTCTGCAAAACCGATTTTAAGATTGAGGTTTATTCAGAAAGTAAAACCCTGATTTCAGGAGCTTCTGGTATTCATTATTATAAAATGAGTAACGAATCTGGAAAGTGGAAAATAGCAGGAATTCAACGAAAAATTATTCGAGTTGACGCACCTGTTCCACAGCAAAACCAAGTACAGTACGCCTACCGTTAATCTTCTTCTGTTTTTGGTTTGAGCATGTTGGTGAGCAGCGTAACAAAGCTTACCACACTTATTGAGCTTAAAGGCATTAAAATAGCTGCGAAAATGGGCGTAAGCTCACCTCTTACGGCAAAGTATAAACCTACTAAGTTATAAAGTAGAGAAAGTATGACACTGGCCTTAACCACGTTCATGCTCTTTTTTGTGTAAGCAATAAATTGATTTAAGTATTTCAACTGATCAGCCTGCAGTATCACATCACAGGCGGGCGAAAAGCTAAATACATTATCCGCCACAG
>Ga0100380_10003544_pt1 | contig 16527 bp, 16 predicted proteins | sample CryGeymeta201504_FD_80417 | JGI IMG/M metagenome (GOLD analysis project Ga0100380, IMG submission 80417) | Groundwater microbial communities from Crystal Geyser aquifers in Utah, USA - Crystal Geyser metaG 2015-04 | ecosystem: Environmental > Aquatic > Deep subsurface > Groundwater | place... | reverse complement strand
TCTTTTTGGACTTGTCAGTTACAAAATTATAAAGAGATACGAACGATTTGTTCAGCATCGCAATGCCTTGGTTGTTTTGGAAAGAATGTTAAATGAGCATACTGATTTGATTGGTATAAACAAGACGACAGCTCTCAATACCCAGAAAATCTTAGAAAGACACCAGCTAACACATAATCGACTTATTGAACTTCCTGTAAGGAACGAGTTGAATGTCGAGTTAGGTAGCATTACTGTAATTAACAAGTATTTTTCATATGAACGGTGGGTACATCGTGTGAATGTAGACATGCAAGCTATGAACTATACACTCACGAGGTTTGAAGATGTGATGATTGGCGGAAGTCCACTCCCTGCAGAAAATTGGCACTATATAACTGGGGCATTTGCCCAGGTGCCAGTACTAATGGATAAGCTTAATAAAGCTACAGCAGAACTACTTTGTGCGGTACGAATTAATTTAGCTAGATTAAAAGCAAAAGGCATATTCTACGCAAACACACACAGTGTCTGGGACATTGATATATCTGAGCAGGAGATGAAGGAGGAGATGGAGAAGCTTAGTGAAGAAATCAAAGTAGTTTCTACCCAGCCAATTTCCTAGCGCACGAGACGCATCGATTTAGAAAATTTTGGAATAGCGATTCGGTCAAGCAGGGCAAGGTATCAAACGGTTCTAGCCCGATTCGGCCAGCCAACTCGTGCGCAGCACGAAGAGCTATAAAAACATGAATAAACAAAGAGAGCTTTACTATAAATTTTTAGACTTAGAGATACCTAACTTTATTCAAATCTTAGGGGGTTTATCTTTAGTAAGTTTTCTATTAAATAATATTTATTTTACCATCCCAATAATACTGGGTATTACTTATTTATTTGATAGATACTTACTAGCAAAATTCTTTGAATTTGCTAAGGATCAGGTTTGCGATCCACACTCAGATATGAATCGAGAAAAAATTGATGTAAATGAATTTAGATTACATTTCAAAAAAGTTGTACCTTTAACTTCTGCAATATTTTTCATTATTTCCGTACTTTTAGCTGTCAGCATTAAATTTTTTAGTGTTTAAATAATTGTTGTTCCGTAGGGCGGACCTACGGACTGGATTTAAATCACTCGGGATGTCTTACAGGGTAGCTAAAGTTTATAGTTTGATATAATAAAACACATGGAACAAATTCTCTATATTTTGATTGCAATTAGCTCTGTAGTAATTATTTTCTTAGGCCCACTTGTTAATAAGATGCAATCAGTCACACTATGGGTTGGTAAAAAAATTGCGCCCCAAGGATTAGATAAGGAATCCCCAAATGGTTTTCAGGATGCAATTACACCAAAATCACAAAATACAGGTAATATTTTAGTGATGATATCTTACTTGGTATTGTTAGTCTCAGGCTCATTTATCATGTGGTACGGAGGGGTTGTAGGAATTATTTTTGCATTAACTCTTTCTAGTATTGCAGGTAAATTTTATGCTAACGATGTGGGAACTTATCTATCGAAAATAATTCACTCAATCAGTAATCGAGTTGCAGACTATAAGAAAAATAATGATTTAGATCGAGCAGATGCTGCTAATGAAATGTTGCAAAAACTCCAGATGCTTTATGTCGAGATTCGAGACGAGAGTATAGAGATACCATCTTTTAAGGAAGTTCGAGCAATGAAGGTGGGTGAGTAGGTAAATATATAAAAGTTACACCATGGTGTAACTTTGTGACACAAGCAAATGTGTATTGTAGGACGGATCTACGGATAAGTGCGCCGTCAGCTGATGCCACCAGACGGACCACGCTGATTGGCGTAGTTTCGCTTAATCATCGCGTGCCACGAAACCAGGCCGGCTTCTGCGTAGAAGCCGGCTATTTCTTTGTCACACACCAGATCAATCATGTAGAGGTGTGCGAGTTGTGCCATCATCTGCTCCACGAGCTGATGTCCAATACCTTGCTTTTGATATGGAGGGATTACTTCCAAGAAGGGTATGTACGCCGACAGCACATTGTCAGAAACTGCTGTAATGTAGCCTACTAGTTGATTGCAATCTGTATCTATAGCGAGTACTACATAGTCTGCGTTTAAAATACTTTGCAATAACACCTCGCTTCTTGGTGGATTTGGCCAACCTTGAAAAAAGTCAGTCATGACAAGTCCCATGGCGGACTCTTTTTTGTTTGAGAAGTGTATATTCATATAGATTTACTATCACATTATCGTACACAACGAAACCACGCAACAATAAATACTGTCTACTATATGCGTGGCTCAGCAGGACAGACCTACGTTGTGCTGTCATGCATTTGGTTGAATCATGCGATTGTAGGTGTCACGTGACGCCTAGCAAAATCACTCTCATCGTGAGTGTTTTGCTATACTGTAAATATGCATCTACCAAAATTATCATTTATATACGCCTACCCCTTGGATGCTGAGTTACGTCGTAGTTTTGAAGATCGTGGTCAAATATATCCGAACCAAGACGTGATTAAAGATGTCATGAATCATTGGGAAAAGATATGGCAAGAAGTAAATTCACAGCATGAGATACTCGGGAAGCTGGCTCATATCACTCAGCGTGTACCAGAACGTAATTTGGAGTGTTTTATTTTTGGACGAGGCCTTACACCAAAATCAACCCCATTTATGTTACCAATATGGAATCGTAACCAAGAACAATGGTCCGATGAAAAATTCATTGATTTGATTATTCATGAGCTGCTGCATATTTTTCTTGTCACAAATAACGAACAGTATTGGGAATCTGTAAAAGAAAAGTTTTTGGAAGAGGAACCAGTCTGCAGAAATCACATACTTCTCTACGCCATGTTGTATCAAATCTATCAGAAGCTCTTTAATAAGGAGCCGATTGATTTTAGCCGTGACAATTTACCATCTGGCTACGCCCGAGCTATTCAAATAGTGAGAGAAATTGGTTACGAAGAACTCATAGCTGAGTATCAAACGTTTATCTAAAGAAAATTCTATTTTTCATTAATAATGTTGCTTTTTTAGTAAATTCTTCTGGATCAAGATTGTATTTCTCAGCAATGTTTTTAAGCTTTTCAATCTTCTTTGGATTTCTGACTTCTGATATATTCAGGTTTTTATCAAACTGATGACCTAGCTCACGAAAAATCTCCACCGTAGCGTATATTTTGGAAACATATATAGAATGCCGACAAAGAGCTGAATCTTTGAAAGAGGGAAGTCTACAGTGGTGTGTCCAGACCACTTGGCACGGGTGTATGTGTAGTCGACATCAGATAATTCGCTCCAGGTGTCTATAAGACCGTGAGCTTCTTCATATTCAGCTAGTTCATCTGCCATGTCCTGCTTATGCCACTCCTCGTCATATTTGGGCATGTTTAGTTTGTTGTGCCACGTATTTATAGGATTCATATAGTTAGTATTACATCTGAATGATTGGAATGTGACACACCAATGTAACTTTGTGACATATGAAAGGCACGCCTTTCTTTGCGCACTGTTTCGAAAGAATTATCACTTAGAAAAGTTGTCCTAAGAAAGGGGTGCCTTTCATACTTTCTAGACCGTATCATGTAACAAAATTTGTACCATGCTTTTGGTTTGAGGCGGTATAAAATACCCGTATTTGTTGATCTATTCTAGACTAGGCAAACTACACTAATAGGTATACGATTAGTCTTTACGAAAAGTCCCTGTCTATTACTATAGTCTAAATACGTCATGTTAAGCACCATATCTTTAAACTGGAAGGCTGGAGTAACAGTCTCTCTGGTATCTATTCCACTCTCAATCGCCCTGGCGGTAGCGTCTGGGATGCCACCAACAGCAGGTATTGTCACAGCTATTTGGGCAGGACTGCTCGCCTCACTCTTCGGAGGAAGCAATTTTAATATTGTGGGACCAACGGGCGCACTCTCTGGTGTGATTGCGTCATATGTGATCATCAATGGTGGTACTGCGCTTCCAACGCTCACTGTTTTGGTTGGTATTATTATTTTTATTTCGTACTTATTGAGGTTGGAGCGTTATCTCGTTTTAATTCCTGCCAGTGTCATTCATGGCTTCACGCTAGGAGTTGCGTTGATTATAGGACTTGGCCAAATCAATGCCGCTGTCGGTCTATCAGATCTTCCTGCACATGAAAAGTTCATCGCTAATTTTTTTGAATCAGTTATCAACCTATGTCACCTCTCATGGTCAACAGCGAGTATTTTTGCACTTTTCCTAATGAGTCTCCTAGCATTCAAAAAGTTTGCACCGCGGGTGCCAGGTGCGATTGTGATGGCTCCGATTGGAATTGGGCTCGGATATTTGACCTCAACGAGCTACCTTACATTATCACTTGAAACCCTTGAGAGTAAATTTGGAGCAATGCCGTTTCAGCTTTTTTCAGTACCAACCTTCAGCTTCTCTTTCGGAATGGTCGAGGCGGCGTTGGTGATTGCGCTGATCGCTATCTTAGAGACCATGCTCTCCGCTAAAATTGCTGATGCGATGACTAAAACAAAGTACCATGAGCGGAAAGAAATGCTCGGTCTCTCACTTGCTAACATTGCCTCTGGAATCGCCGGTGGTATGCCAGCGACAGCAGCCCTTGCACGAACATCACTCAATATAAAATCAGGCGCTACTTCACGAGTTTCAGGTATCATTAGTGTTATAAGTATTGTACTCATTTCGCTTTTTCTACTAAGTTATTTTCGCTACATGCCAATGGTCGTAATTGCGGCAATACTGGTTTATGTAGCGATACAGATGGTTGAGGCTGAACATTTTCTTAAGCTGTATGCGTATGAAAAAAGCGGCCTTATGGTATCGTTACTCGTCGCTGTACTCGTGGTGGTTGAGGATCCAGTTGTGGGGATCTTAGTTGGAGTTGCAGTTTCACTCTTGATTTATGTGAATCGTATCTCGAAGGGTCTCTATGAAATGCGTGAAGATGTACTGGCACCACCACCACTGATCACTGATGCACACGCTAAAGCTTTAATTGAAAACTCAAACGTCTTACTGTACTCGTTTAAAGGACGAGTTACGTATATTAATGCCAAGGCACACCTCTCTCGTTTTGAGGCTAACTTAGCCAAATACAAGGTCATTATTCTTCGGTTTCGGGAAGTAGATTATCTTGATCTGGACGGGATAGAAACGATCGATGAAATTATTGGTGTCTGCAAAGCGCGCGGACAGCAGGTGATACTCACCAGCGTCCCAGATGATATCCTGGGTCTACTCCAAGATGCATCGTTTTATTTTAAGAGTCTCAAAGATCAATCACTCGTTTTTCCGAAGACTGAGGCGGCTCTCATGTATCTCCATATACCATTACGCGAATACCGCACTACTCCCTCACTGAGTATCGCAGCGACACAGTGTTCAAATGATATACGTGTTTGAGCATCTGGCTGCTTGTAACTGTCCCGGTTTTGCCACTTGATTGATATCTTGTTAAGCGATACGACTAGAACCCATGATCCGGTAGGCTATACTTTAAGGATATGTTTCGTGGTCTTTCATCTGAAGAAGTACGTGATCTACAGCACATATGGGGTACAAACACGTTGCCCCGTCCTCGGTATCGGTTTTTAAAGTTACTCTGGCGGCAGTGCAAGGGTGTTTTTAACCTACTTCTTCTGGTTGCTAGCCTGGTCACGTTGACTCTCGGTGAATCATTCGATGCGGGCTTTATACTCCTTTTTGTCATTTTCGGGGTAGGACTCAGTTTGTTTCAAGAATATAAATCAAATGCAGCAGTCGATACTTTACAATCATACCTCGTCAAGACGACTACGGTTAGACGTAATAATAATGATGAAGAAGTGTTTGTTTCAGAGCTTGTGCCGGGTGATGTGTTGAAACTTAAGTCCGGAGAGATTATCCCAGCTGATGCCAGTATCTTATATTGCGAAGGATTCCAGGTTGATGAAACAGCATTTACCGGTGAGAGTGTGCCAGTAGCTAAGTATGCTCGGGGTGATAACTATCCAGCAGCACTCACAACCATACTCCAAGGAACAGTGGTGGTGAGGGGAATAGCGTATGCTGTCGTAACGGCCACTGGTCAGTATTCACGGTTAGCCAAGATAGCCAACACGGTAGCTACCACTTCTAATGATAGTGAATTAACGAGAGGTATTGATCGGATTAGTACGTTTATTTTGAGGACAACATTAGTGTCACTCCTCTTTATTATCGTTGCGAACGTTATGAGCGAAGGCGCATCTGCCGACATACCACACCTGTTGATTTTCGCGATTGCGTTGGCAGTATCCGTTATTCCTGAAGCGTTACCGTTGGTGCTCACCTTCTCGCTCTCACGTGGTGCCCTGAAGTTGGCTAAGAATCACGTGATAGTAAAGCGCTTATCTGCAGTACAAGATCTTGGCTCAATCGAGCTTCTGTGTACCGACAAGACAGGAACGATTACCGAAAATAAATTAGTCTATAAAAATGACTACATCATCCAAAGTTCCCCATGGCATCCACTAGTCTTATCGCGCTTGACGGCGATTGATCTCCATCGCCGCCACTCAGAGCCGTTTGACAACGGTACTGAAGCTGCACTTACGCCTGAGATGAGCAGAGTGGTAGCAGACTATGAGTATATTTCTGAGGAACCATTTGATCCGGCGCTCCGGAGTAATGGTGCACGCGTGCGTCATAAAGATGGGGGCGAGCTTCACTTGCGGCGTGGTAGCCCGGAATATTTTATCGAACAAGGGTTGATTGATGGTGTACAGGTACAGCCATGGATTGAAGCGGAAGAGAGACAGGGGCATCGGGTACTTGGTGTTTCGTATGACCAGGGAGACGGCCCCTGTTTTGGTGGGTTTATATCGTTTGCGGATACCCTCAAAGCAACGACGGCCAAAACTTTGAAAAAAGCCCAAGAATTGAATGTTGCAATAACGATTATTACTGGTGATTCGCGACGAGTTGCTGAAGCGATTGGGCGTGAAGTTGCACTGGTGTCGCACACAGAACAAGTAATTGAAGCCACTGCATTTTTAGCACTGACAGCGGAAGAGCAACGTGAGCGTGTTCGAAATATTCGAGTCTTTGCGCGCACTACCCCCGAGCAAAAGTTATCACTTGTGACACTCCTTAAAGAGCAGTACACGGTAGGGTTTCTTGGTGAGGGGATAAATGATGCTAGCGCGCTAAAGGCTGCACATGTTTCACTCGTCGTACAGTCAGCATCTGATGTTGCTCGTGAGACCGCTGATATTGTACTCGCAAAATCAGATTTGCGGGTGATTATTAATGGGATTCGCCTTGGCCGAGAGACACACGTCAATACCGTCAAGTATATACGGGCAACGCTAGTTTCAAATTTTGGTAATTTTTACGCGGTTGCGGTTGGCTCACTATTTATAACTTTTCTACCAATGCTACCGAAACAGCTCCTTCTCCTTAATTTACTATCAGATATACCAATGATGGCAATTGCATTTGACCGAGTCCATAAACGAGAGATCGCGATGCCACAGAAGTATGATTTTCGGTCACTCTACATCATTTTTATTACACTGGGACTAGTGAGTACCATGTTTGATTTTATGTGGTTTGCGCTGTTCTTTAGGGAAGAAGCTGGCGTACTTCAAACAAATTGGTTTATTGCTAGTGTTTTGACTGAAATTATTCTTATTTTCTCAATTCGAACCATGGGTCCAATTCATAAGGTGGGTTGGCCAGCTCCAATCATTGTTTGGCTCTCAGCAATAGCTTTTTTGACAACATTAGTTCTACCGTTCATCCCACTAACAGCCCACTACTTTGAGTTTGTGACTCCGCGTTGGTCACACCTCGGACTTATTCTTAGTTTAACAGTCGTCTACTTACTCGTGACAGAGATGGTAAAACGACCCCTGGCTAAGTTTTTGTTGTTTGGTTCAGATGGCACCTTAGTGCAATCAAGAAAATGAATCATGCCTTAATTTTTTTGAGCTCTGTACATACCTATGTATTGATCCGAAGTAATGGCAGTAACCTTATCCACCAATAGTAATGGTTCTAGCTTTACGCTACCAAAAACGCATTCGTCTTGTACACTTCTAGTAAGGCATAGCAAGTAGCTGGATTATTGGGATTACTGACCAGGAGTCTATTCATGATAAGGTACTTTATTAGCTCAGTCATATGAGCGAGCATGGCAAGTTCAAGTATATAAGGCGTCGGTGGCTACGGGGGAGGATGATGTGGTGCACTAATACACTGTTCGTCAGAGAACTCACGATATACTTCGCATGTCATAGGGTCTGAATGGATAGATGAGGTCGTGTTTGATCTATTCGAGATTGGGCCGGCGTGGTCGGTGCTTATTTGTTTGGTGGTTCAGTGTATGCCGGGCACTCATTTTTACTCGTTTGAGTTGGTCGTTGGTCGAACCTACATGTTTTCGATGAGGCAGGGTGTAAGGTAGGTGAGGGGTATCTTGAGGTGGCGTAGAGCACGCTGCCACTGCGGTCCCAATATCGCCTTGATACACCTTCGCTACAGGTTATAGAAGCACTCCAGTCCATCCCCGAAGTCTTCAGTCAAACCTCGCGAGCTTCGTTTTGTCTGTAGATACGCGTCACGCGCTGCATGACGGTGGTCGTTTCTTTTGTGAATCTGATTACTGTGTGTGGGTATTTTTTTGTCCGCGCTCTAGAAGAGCGGTCATGATGAAGAGGGAACCAATTCCAAGGAAGGTAATGATGCGCCAGAGGACCTCCATCGTCCACACATCGACGAGCGCCAGCCTGAGTACCACCGAAGCCAAAAGGAGAATACCTGCACGCTTGATACCACTGTGCCCATTCATGCGGCCGTAGGAGTAGGCGGCGAGCCCACAGACGGTGTAGATGAAGAGGGCCAGGGTAACGGCTGTGGCACTGCTCATGGCCACTGTGTGGGCCATCATCCAGATGAGGATAAATGATTGGATTCCGCTCAGCCAAAAGAGGAGACGTGAAAGCGCGGCGATGGTGGGAATTTCTGTCTCACGACCACGGTAGTTCATCATGGTGATAGCGAGCGTGAGGACGAGGACAATACTCGCGTACACCCCGACAGCATCAATCGAAAATACGCCTTGTGACCAACCATCAAGATCGTAGGACTCAAGTGAGAGGAGTAGGGGAACGATGCCAAGCCCAATGATGCCCACCGTCCACGCGAAGCGTACCCGAAGCAAGAGCATGACGTGCACGACTCCGTAGATGACAATGAGGTAGCTCACATACTGCGCGACGACAGCGATCGTGTCTGGGTAGATGACCTGCCAGATGGCACTCAACCAGAAAAAGGTGTAACCGATAGTACCCCAGAGTACCATGTAGGCACTTAAAGCATCGTTGTCATGGAGTCGTAGTCGACGAGACAGGAAAGTATAAAATAATGTGAGGCCGATAAGGATACTCAAGAAGGTGGTGCTGACGGCAAAGGCACTATGGAAAAGTTCGTTCCCATTCCACGCGCGACTGGCGACCACCCCTAAGCCGCCCATCATGAGTGGCACCCAGGCAAAGAGGATGCCGATACGCCAGGGTGCAGCCGGTACACGAAGACCTACGTAGATGGTGACCATGAGCGCAACGATGCCACCAAATAAGACAAAGCCCTCGTTCTCAGTGAGGCTGGGCAAGGTTTCTCCGAGCCGAGCGGACGCGAGATAGAGATAGGTAAACCACAGTACAGCGAGTGTGCCCGCCACGTGGCGGATCCATGCGAGAGTACGCAGGGCTGGTTGCTCAATGAGCCACACGATACCACCACCAAGCGCGGTGAGGAATACCAGCATGCCGAAGAAACCAATGTGCCAGATACCATCATCCCAGTCCGAGGATTGAAGGTCATAGAGGGCAGTGAAGAGTGGAATCACGAAAGTACTTGCTGCAATGTAGACAGATCGCCTAAGGGTCGTCACATAGCAACTGCCAATCAAAATGAGGAGTGCTTCAAGGGTGAAGATGATCGTGAGTGTCGTACCCGAGAAGGCGTTACTCGTACCGAGGAACAGAAAAATCACACTGATGAGTGTATAGATAGAAATCGCATCGACAGAAGCGGCCTGATGGCGGAGCCAATTCGCAATAAGTGCCGCCACGAGCGCACCAATAAAGAGTGCGATCGTGGTAGAGAAGGCCATTTGGTAGGCGGAGATGAGGAAGAGGAAAACGGTGATCGCCAATGTGATGATGTCGGGAATGATCGGTCGAGGTGTGCGAGCGATATGTACGGTGACACTAGCGGTAAAGAGGGCAGAGAAGAGACAGACGAAGAGCCAGATGAGAAGGTCAGAGAGTTCGCCGTAGAGTCCCATCACATAGAGCGAGACCCCACCGGCGAGCACCAGTCCGACATACCGCCAGACGGTCAAGAAAGCGGCTGCGAGGAAGCCAGCACTCAAACAGAAGAGATAGGTCAACAAGAGGAGTGGGTCTGGCTCCTCGACCGCAATCAAAAGTGGGGAGATGAGGCCGGCGACGGTAGCGGCAACCGCAAGCCACTCCGACTTGGTGATGAGTGCTACGTATGCGCCGTAGCCAATGCCGCCTACCATGAGCATGAGCGCCAGGGTGGCAGGGATGATGGGGGCAGCAAAAGAAAATTGCGAAGCGGCGATGGTGCCGATGAGGACACCGGTGCCGAGTACGGTGAGGACTTGGTACTGCAGTACTGCGACCCGCGCTCGCAGGTGACCAATGCCACAAATGATGACAGCCCCGATGAGACCAAGGAGAATGCGTGTGAGCGGTGATATCCAATTCTGATCGATTGCATAGCTCACAAACCATGCGGCGCCAAGGAAGAAAATAATCGCCCCGATTTTAATGAGCGTCTGCTCCTTAAACCAAGAAATAATGAAAAGTTCTTGATCTTCAGTTGGTGACGGAGGAGTGGGGAATGGGTCCGTCGACTGACTGATTGCGACGGGGGTGTATTGGGGTAGGTCTTGGTAGGGGGTTTGGCTTGGTGGCACGAGTGGCGGGAAGTCGTTTGTCTGGTGGGCGATATCGGTGCGGGCGGCCGCCGGGTGGTCGGCGGCGGGAGGAGTGGTCGTCGTTCGTGATGGAGCTTGTGAACGAATCTTGGCCTCGAGCTCACTCACTCGTCCACGGAGTGACACGTGCGAGACAGCAAGAATGATGAGTGCAATAAAGAAAATAAATGTCATAGGATTTATAAAAAAGTAATAAAACACTTTTACATAGTATAGCGAGTAACGCTTGGTCTAAGTTAGTATAGTTGTACCCAATTTTCTAGGTAGAGTCCATGTCTATTCGTTGGTAGTGATTTGTGTATCATAAAAATGATATGAAATATGTTTTCGGTATAGGGTTGGTAGCCGTGGTGGTGGGAGTGTTGTGGTTTATGAGTGCTACACCCACGACACCATCGGTATCTACCACCGATGAGATGGCGGAAGTCGCAATGGAATCCGCAGCTGGTCTGTCGGTGCGGACAGAGGATGATCTCGAGTACTTCGCGGGCGCCCGTGGTTTCTACGCTGAACCAATGGGAGAAGATGCTTACCCAGGGGTAGTGATGATTCATGAGAATCGCGGTCTACGACCTGAGATAAAGCAGGCAGCCGAGACACTCGCCAAGGAAGGATATCGCGTGCTCGCGGTCGATCTCTATCAGGGAACGGTGATGGAAACACAAGATGAAGCACGAGCCTATAGCACACAGTTTGATCAAGCGGAGGGGATCCACAATATGCAAGCGGCCGTCGCGTTTTTGAACGAACGGGGCTCGGAGAAGATCGCGTCGCTTGGTTGGTGCTTTGGGGGGAAGCAGTCGCTTGAGCTGGCGATGTCGGGGACACCGCTGGCCGCCACGGTTGTCTACTATGGCGGTGGAATGGCGACGACGACTGAGCGGCTCGCGCCGATTACGTGGCCAGTCCTTGGTATCTTCGGTGATCAAGATCGAGTGATCCCGCTTGAGATGGTGTCGGCGTTTGAGTCATCCCTCGATGCACTCTCGGTACCAAACGAAGTACACATCTACGAAGGAGTCGGGCATGCGTTTGCGAATCCTTCCAATCCAAATTTTGCACCCGAAGCGACGGCCGATGCGTGGGCAAAGACGCTCACATTTTTGGAGCAGAATTTATAGAACATAATTAACCTGGTGGACCTATGGAGTCGAGTACCTTTAATCTACTGGAGGGTATCTGGTGGGTGAGTCTTGGTCTGATGGTGTTGACCCTGAGATTTTTTGCGTCCCCTCGATATCGTCCCCTTACGCTTGTCACGACGTGTCTGCTGGTACTGTTTGGTATATCAGATTTTCTACAAGTGGCGTACGGGAGTTTTCTCGTCCCGGGGATGGAGTGGTTATGGTACTTCAAGATTAGTAACGTAGTTGGTTTGTGTGTCATGATCGGGTGGTATCTATGGCTTCGCGCTAAGTCGTGAGCGAGGCTCCCTGCGTGTCTTAGAATAGCTGATACGTTATACTATGTATGTATGAAAAAAGCTGACATCAACCATTTGATCGATCGGTGGGAAGTAGCGGGGGTAGTTAGTGCTGAACAGGCTTCGTACATGAAAGCCGATGTCACGGCGGTGACATCTGAAGTCTCGGGTAACCGTTTCATATCTGCCATTATGTACATTGGAGCGACGGCGTTGTCTCTCGGGGCCCTCCTGTTGATTGCGACCAACTGGTCAGGCTTAACTAAAGGTATCAAGCTTGTGCTGACAATACTGCTACCGCTTGTGCCACTGTGTTTTGCGTATTGGCAACTAATTATGCAACAGTCAGATCGAGTGCTCGGTCGGGCAGCGAATATTCTCGGGTTGGCACTGGTCGGTGGATCGCTAGCACTCATCGGACAAATCTATAATTTGGAATCTAATATGGTGTCCTTCCTCTGGACCTGGACCCTGTTGACGACACCGTTTATATTCGTCTATAAGAAGACAGAGAATGCTCTCTTTGCTGCGGTACTCATTGGTGCCGCAACACTCTATTCACTCATTGAATTTATTGAAGCGAGTGATATTGCTGAGGAAGCTGCAGTACTCCTGCTGACGTTCGCGAGTCTTGCGTATGCAGCGCTCTTGTATGCCGTTGGCTCTGGTCTCCGTCAGCTCACTGCTTGGGTAGACGGTGGGCGTTTGCTCCGGCTTGGTGGGGCAGGGTTGGCTACCTCAGTACTTTTTGTGACGACGTTTGAATGGTATGCACGACTCGTGGTCGGCGGCTCATGGCGGAGTCCTGGTAATTGGGAACCACTCTCCATTGTATTCAATCTGATCTTCATTGGGTTCTTGGTGTTTGCGCTCCTGCGCTCCGTCAAATTTGAAGAGTATTCGTTTGCGTTTAGTATTGTGCGACTCTTTGGCGTGTACTTACTCGTCAAGTACTACACGTTGTTTTATTCAATGTTGGATACAGGGATCTTCTTTATTATTGGTGGTGCCTTATTCATCGCAGGGGGATGGCTACTTGAGAAACACAAGAAGCTACTCATCACGTACATGCAGGGTACGTCACATTCGTTATAACGTATGGTATTTTCTCGCACACATGGAGTCTTTATCGCTGCCGTCATGTTGTTTGTGGTAGTGGCTGGTGGACTCATTGGGTACCAGGAGCTGATCTTACGCGAAGGACAGACGACTATTCTAGCAACGCGACCAGTTGATCCCCGTGACCTCTTCCGAGGTGAGTACGTGATTTTGCGTTACGCGATTGAGAGCGATGAGCAGGTACTACAGGTTGCTGACGGTGTATCTGACGGGGGTGTGCTCTTCATTAAATTAGGAGAAGACGATCGTGGTATTGCAGCCGTCGAGCGGGTACAAATCAATCGACCAGCTTCCCTAGATGGATTGTGGATCAAAGGTGAGGTCAGAAATGGACGGGTGCGCTTCCCTTCAATTGAGCAGTTTTATGTGCCTGAGGGCTCGGGGACCCCGATTGAGCGCTTACGCAGTGATCTACACGTGGGAGTGACGCTCCATGAAGGTGAGGCTCGGGTCACGCATTTGCTCGATGCATCGCTTGAGGCCATCAATCCTGCCTTGTATATGGAATAAGTGGATCGTTGCGTACTATGGTGATGTACTCCCTCTCAAGACCAATATCTGACGTACCGTTCGTCGCCAGGGAGTCAGCGCGTGGAGTGGTGGTTGGCAATAAATGTGGTCGGGATTTTTTGTATTACGCGCTTCATTTTCTTCGACCGACAGAGAGTGCGGTCATGGTACAGTCGCCATGCACGCTTGAAACACGAGCGATGTTTGGCCCACCGGTACCATCGTGGTTGGCGTGGACGATGATTCAGTTTTGGCGAGCGCCACGGTACTTACGATCGATCGATCTACGCTGGACAATTAATGGAGTACAGATCAAGAGTTACTGGTCGCTGGTACGTGCGATAGTTACAGCACGGTTGTCCTACGATGATGCTATGGCGTTGGTTGAATCACGGATTCAGGCAAACCAGGTCGTCGGTATCGATATCTCACTGGGGTGGGGAGGGTTACTCGATCATGTGGTGTTTGTATATGGGTATGATGCCGAATCGTTGTATGTGTTTGATACCCATCGCGTGGCAGCACTTGAGTATGAGCCCCTCATTGAGTCCTATTATTTTCGCTTACCCAAAACGATCGTCAAGCAACGGTGGACTCGGTTTGGACGAGTCTGGACGCTTGATGACGCTTCAGCACAATAAATCGTCGCCTAGTGATGGTTTGGTATACTACCTGTCATGGCACATAATAATTTTTATCTTGATCTCTGTGTGGATGTATACGTGGTCGAGGGAGATGCGGTTTTGCTCAGGTTACATGACAAGTATAACTACTGGGGTGCCCCCGGGGGACACCTTGATGCTGGTGAGGATGTGAATGAGGCGGCCCGGCGTGAAGTGTATGAAGAGGTGGGTCTACGAGTTACACTCGTTGGTCCGGCGGGCTGGGAGCAGACAGACAGTGACCATAACCGTGATCTCGTACCCCCGCACTTCGTGAATCGTCATCCAATCACCTCGACGCATGACCACTCAGCATTTATTTTTATTGCACGCGCCACGTCACGTACGCTCGCGCCACAAGCCGTGGAAGATCAGGCGAGTCAGGCAGAGTGTCGCTGGCTCACGAGAGCAGCGCTCATGGAGCTGAAAGCTGCCGACGAACGACTCGGTGTAGATACGTATCGCTACGCTATGGCAGCGCTCGACGTGCTCGCACCGAGTCGGTAACGGAGGCGCGGGCGGGTCGCTACTACCTTTTGAGACGATGAAAACGATGTGCTAGAGTAGTTCTATGCAGCCACTGAAGAAAGTATCACCGGGTGATCGGGTGGCCATTGTGTCCCCAAGCTTTGCTGCGCCGGCGGTCTGGCCACACGTGCATGAGCTTGGGCTACAGCGTCTGCGAGAGGTGTTCCAGCTTGAGCCAGTCGAATATCCGACGACCAGGCAACTCGGTGCTTCCGCTGCTGATCGAGCGGCTGATCTTATTTCAGCCTTCACTGATCCGACGATCAAGGCAGTCATTTCAACCATCGGCGGTGATGATCAAGTGACCTATATCAAACACCTACCAGCTGAGCCGTTTGTGAATAATCTAAAACCATTTTTCGGCTTTAGTGATAATTCACACTTGGCAAATTTCTTATTCCTCCATGGTATCCCGTCGTACTATGGGGGAGCCTTATTTACACAATTTGCCCACCAGCAAGCGATCAATCCATACACGCTCCGCTACCTCAAGTATGCACTGTTTGAGACTGGGGCGTTCGAGCTTGTGCCAAGTGAGTCATGTAATGATCTTGGGTTAGACTGGGGAGATCCGGCCTCGCTCACGTTGGCCCGTGACTATGAGCCAAATGAAGGCTGGACGTGGGACGGGACAGCGGGTGGTGAAGGTGTATTGTGGGGCGGCTGTGTCGAATCAGTCGATGAGATGTTGCGTCATGGGGTGCTGATCCCTACGCTTGAACAGTTTGCTAACATCGTCCTCCTCATGGAGACTTCAGAAGAAATACCTGCAGCCGACTACGTGCGGAGGGTCTTTCGAGCACTTGGTGAGCGGGGGATATTGCGCCAGCTCAAAGGTGTGCTTGTCGGTCGAGCGAAGGCGCGTGAGTTCCATCTCCTGCGCACGCCAGTCGAGCGCGCAGCGTATCGTCGTGAACAGCAATCCACGATAGTGCACGCCGTACGCGCATACAATCCCGATATACCAATTGTCCAAAATCTTGATTTCGGACACACCGAGCCACAGGTGCCGATGCCGTATGGCCAGCACGTGCGGATTGAGCCCGCAACGCAACAAATCTGGGCGCATTTTTGAGTCGCCCTGCTATACTATTTGCATGATTATCACGAGGCTCCAGCAGTTGCATCACTTCTTGGAGACGATCCCTGATCGTCTCTATCCCTTTCGGGCGGAGATTGGTGGTGTGCGGAAGCGGGGACGGCAAGCCTACCTGGCGGTCGCTGAGCGAGCCAGAGCGCGGTACGGCAAAGAGACGATCGGGCATTGGCTTATCGTGTATCGATCCGCGTGGCATATTCTCGG
>Ga0100380_10003542_pt1 | contig 16529 bp, 13 predicted proteins | sample CryGeymeta201504_FD_80417 | JGI IMG/M metagenome (GOLD analysis project Ga0100380, IMG submission 80417) | Groundwater microbial communities from Crystal Geyser aquifers in Utah, USA - Crystal Geyser metaG 2015-04 | ecosystem: Environmental > Aquatic > Deep subsurface > Groundwater | place... | reverse complement strand
GTAGTATGTAGTATGTAGTAGGTGATGGATAAAAGACACTGTAAAAGTGACGGTTTTTATCCGTATGATGCCTTGAAATCAATGAAGCTGCAACAAATATCAAGAAAATGCTATTGACAAATCTATTGACAGATAACAGCGGGTGCTTCCCAAGATGGCTTGATTGAAGAAGCAGTTAGTGAAACGAACTTTTTCACTTTTGATATTTATTATTGTTTATTTGTAATTGTAGTACTACGCTAGACTAGCTAGTAGTACTTGCGATGTGCAGCATGGTCCAGATATTTTTGGTTTTGATTTTTGCCATCGGTTGATGCTTTGGATGAGTTCCAGGTGTAAGCGAGAGCTGGGACTTTCGACGCACATCATTTCGGGCATGAAGCTGCGTACTCGAGTAGAGTAGTAATCTAGGTTTCCAACTAGTAGACTAGCTAGTAGTAGGAGTAATTCTCTATTCTCTACTAGTAGAGTGGGACTTTCATTTCCGCAGCTACAATACTGCTAGATTAGTTAGTTGTCCACAAGTTCTATTGGACGAATTACATAACTGCTGAGTCAAGAGACGATAAACAACTATAGCAAATCTAAAGCCGTAAAGTATTCCGTAAAACGATCAAACCTAATAAAGAAAAATTGTCTCATCTCACCACAAAGAAGGGAGCAAAACTACATGGCTTTAGAACTTTGCCAAGATATCTTGCATGCGGACTACCGAATATTCTTCTCCGGCAATCTGAACTTCATTGCCAGCAAAATCTCGGAATTTGACCATGTCTCCCTCTTCTACTTCCATCGGCATCAGCTCCCCGTTGGCTGCCATTCTTCCAGGTCCAACCTTGACTACTTTTCCGGTCGATGGGCGGTTCTGTGTCTTGGAAGATGCTGCTATGAGAATGCCTCCTTCCGTTGCGTCTTCTTTCTTCTCAACGTATACAAGAACATTGTCTGCCGTCACATCTACCGAATCAATGGTCAGATCGTCGCCCGTAAATTTGACAAGAATGTCATCGTCCCTTATTAAAATGTGTTTTGAGCCATCAATATCAATTTCGGTTCCATCGTATTTGCCGTATACAACACCTTCACCAGCAGCAACAGGCATGTCAAATACAAGACCCGTGTCTTGGTGGGTCCTTCCTGGTCCTACCTGAACCACTCGACCCTCAGTCTTTTTTTGTTTGGCTTTTCCAGTCAAAATGATTCCACCCTCTGTCTGATCCTGGACATCGGCAATCTTCACTAGCAGAAAGTTGTTGAGTGGTGCAATTTCTCCTTGAATGGTACGGCCGTCCAATTTGGTAGCTTGCAAACTCGTTCGTTCTCTGGCAGTCGTGCCGATGAGAGGAGCAAAGCTCTGGACTGGTTGCAGCAGGACGGCTAAGCAAGAAAAAGATCCAATGAATTTCATGTTAGCTTTACTGTTATCGTCAATTCAGATGAATTCGGCGTAGCGGAGGTTATTAAAATATTAAAATGTTGATTGTAATATTTATTTGTCGTAGTGCTACTTTGCTCTTTTCTCGATGGCTCTCAGCTTGATGGGTCCAAAACAAGTTTTTAGATCTCGACTGATGTCAGAAAGAAGGTTGAAGGCCAGACTTAACTGTGGACGCACTTTCTTTCTGCATTGCCTCACACCTATTGAATGTTATGGTAGCTACTATTCTACTAGCTACTACTGTAGCTGGCTAGACTGGTACAGTAGCTACTAGCTAGACTAGTTACTAATAGCACGCTACCAGAAAATCAAAGATAATCTATTCGAACTATCTCTACCACGCCGCTACAGTAGAGTCTTCAGAAAAGTTTGCAATAAAACACTATAAAATGCTAGGTATCTAATAACAGCAGGTATCCAACAGATTTTGCCCAGTCGAGCTGGATATCATTCTGAGGTAGGCAACTCCCTCCTTATTCATGACGGTCGCGCCTCTGTCATTTCGAAGATTGCCGATGCCAATACTTTCCATGTTGGCCAGAATGTGATCAACCTCTAGTTCTGAAAAACGGGGGACGTCGCACACCACCAAAGGCGCATCAGCATTTCCTTCTGTCTCACATCGTTGCGCATAGGCAACCAAAGCATCTGTGACTTTGCGCGATACAGCGCAAGATTCGGATATACCGGCGACTATGCCTCCCTTCTTTGGCATGATTGGAACTGCAAGTGGAATATCTTCGTCATCATCAAGGGATAAGGCCATGGCATCCAGTGCAGGCTTGAAGAGATTAATTTTGTCGTATGGGATGGAATCCTTCACATCGTCATCATAGTCCATGTGGAAATAACAGCCTGGCTCAAAGTAGCAATTGAATTCATCCAGCACCATCAGAAAGGGCTTATCATCTTGATTTTTCAGACTATTTATCACGATAGTATAACACATGGCGGCGCAGGAGACATGATTTGAAGCAGCCTTGAGTAAATCGACCAACGAAATATTGCCGCCACTGTATTCTGTCATTGCTTCAAATTGTAATTCAGTAAAATGCTCCTTCATAATCTCTTCAGTAGTTTCCATTCCGTCCAAATCAGATTCGTGGCTGGTCAAGAACTCTTGGCATATCTCTTGAGATAGCATGGGCAAGTCAAACATGCCTTCAATTTTGGGATTTGGTTGAATGTAGTAACCATGTCGGTGGAGCCTGTTTCCATCCGGAAGATACAAGACAATCTGACCAGACTTTCTTGCTGACGCCACAATTGATGCAATGGCTGCCGACTGATGATAAGTACAAGATTAGATGTGTTAGGCGAAATATGACAAACGATAATAGCACCGCAGAGACTTCGCTTATTAATAGCCACAATGCATCCTTACTTACCTTGCCGACACCACGTTTTCCTTTCACCAACACACGTACACTGGGAGACTCCAAAAGCGCACGAGCAATTTTTCGCGTCGATTGTCGCAACATAATTCGTTTGGACTTGTCATTGGCTGCTAATTCCCATTCCTCTACCATGCGGCCTGGACCATCGTTTGGGTGTGGCCTGAGGGGATGCAGAATATTGGGTACCACCTGATCAGCAGGGTCCTCAGCGCTGTAGCAGTCCATGAAGACCGGCACAGCTTCGTCGTCGTCTGCAGATATAGGAGAGATATCCACAGCGTCTTCTGTGGATGATTCTTCTGTGGCGTTATTGACTGGTTCGCTTTTCTCGCCCTCTTTTCCCTTGATTGTTTTCAAATACGACTCGAGCGCTTGCTCGACCCATGCTCCAAATTGAGGATGACCACTCAAAATCGGCTCCGAGTCCCGTAATTGAAATTCAATCTTCTCAAAGAGATCATCCACAGCATCTTGCTTTTCCTGCCAAGTAGATCGCGAAAGGATAGCCGCAATTCTTGGCTCTGCCAGCTTGCTAACCTCGGCCCGAATGTGCTCATAGTGTGCCCGCCGTCTCAACTTGGCGTATTCTTTAGTTGCACCGTGGCCGGGATGGGGAAAGGGAGGTGGAGGTAGAGCAAGTTTTGCTAGATCAGAGAGGGTAGGAATTCCCTCTATCAACAAAAATGAAATTGAAAAAAAATGGGGAAAAGCCAATGGGGAAAATTGAGATAAAGCAAGGAATGAACTGCAAGGCAACTCAAGGAATGGAAGGGCACTATATTTTTGCTAAGACAGTAACAAGAACGCACCTGGAAGCAGCTTTACTCGCTCTTTGCTCACTCGCGAAACAAAATCAGGTGACCAGTCGGGAATGTCATTGAATTCCATCTTTGTGGCCCATCGTTCGTCAGAAATTTCGAGGCTGTCCGACCACAATGGCTTGGGAATATCCGATAGCTGCAGTTTGGGTGTTTCTTGCTCAGAAGCTGATTTTTCCTGACGAGACCGGCGAGGTGACGGTGGTGGTGGTAGTGTATCGCTACCCATGGAGCTTCCAAAGAGTTCTTCATAAATGGCGTCTTCGCCAGCCTTGTTGTCGTCGGATTCAGTAGAAAAGGAACAAAGGCCAAGGGATTGATTCCGTTTGGCAGTGACTGCCATTCTTTGTCCCCGACGACCGATGTATTGCGATGCGCGACGAGACGATGAAGCTAAGAGATTGCACCACATAATGTTAACACAGTCCAGTCAAAATAAACACTCTATGAAGCTGATGAAGTAGGAGGGTGAAGTTTGTGTGTTGGATTTGTTGTGGTTGTTGTTTTTGAGTTTTGAAGGCCCTGGCTTCCACAGGTTTTGGTATTTCTAACCCTAAATTTCAAAGGAGATTGAGTAATACAGTACACAACAACTACTCTCTAGCTACTCCGAGTAGTAGCTAATCTACCACTACTAATACTACTAGTCTACTACTCTAGCAAAACAAATGATAATAATTGTGTAGACTAGGTCTACCTGGTATGGTAATTGACAACACATCCTTACTCGTTCGTAAATCGCATCTTTTCCCGACAGAACAAGCTACAACGTTTTTAAAAATGATCGACCAACACGATGGATCATGGACATGCCGACTACTAGTACTGTACAGTACTCGTACACGATAAGACTACAGAGTATGATTTAAAAAAATGCTGATTTCCAATCTGGATGTATGTTGGTTTCCGTTGCCATGTTTTTACCTTCTTGTCAGCAGGCAACCTGCCGACCGACAAGTGTGTCCACATTAAAAATTGGAGGGTGCGCATTCTCGGAGCATGTGATGTTTCTGTTTGTGGTAAAATAAAAGCATAAACAGGATACATCTCAATGCAACCGATCTGCTTCTACAGAAACACTGTAGCTATCGCGACTGGCTGTCGCTATTTACACCAAACGGATTCCAAAAATGCCTTTGCATCGAATTTATAAAGTGACAACAGGAAAGACCACGCACGCACGCAGTAGCAGACGCCACCGGTGTACATTTGAAGTAGTAAAAGACACGAACAGTAACAAGGAAAAGCAGACGCTACCACGAGATGCTAAAGGCGAAGAGGGGAAAAAAAGAAATGGGCCCAAGAAGCGGTCACTTCAGAGCTTGCTGTTTTACAACAACCCGTGATGAGAAGCACAGATAGAGTTTGACGTTTCGCGAAAGCCTTTGGGTGTTCAGCTAATCGGGGCTCCATCCTGAGACACCCTCCCCGGGGAATCCGGCCCGACAGCTAAACCCGAACTGCATGCCAACAGAGTCTACTTGGCTAGTAGCTAGTGGTCGCAACTTTTACTAAGTAGCGACTTCAAATAGCCAGTAACTAGCTAGTACTCTAGCAATTTTACTCAGGTATGGAATTGGATGACCGCTCAAAAGCATGAGTAGCTAGTAGGTCTTGCTTCCATCGAAGTAAGATTGCCTAGGCAATTATTAAGTACTCGTACTACGGCTAGTACTAGTAGTAGTGTACCTGGTACCGGTAACAGCTACCACGCTCAACCTGTACCTGGTACAGTACCTGGTGGTGGGATAGTACTACTAGTACCTGGTAGTGGTACCTGGGATAGTAGTAGAATAGTAATAACCATTTAATTTTTTTATTTAACCAGAGAATGACTCAAAGAATGAATGTCATTGAATCTGGAAAGAGCCTTTTTTTTCCAATCCACTCGGCGAGCACCTTTGTTAAGTGCAAATATTCATTCAAACTCGTAAACCTAAACAATTTCATCTAACTGACGCCGGTGCGACATATTTTTGAATCACGGTCAAAATTCGTGTTTCGCTGAGTATCAAGAATGACCCCTTTTTAAATCTTTAATCAAGTCACATAAATCTACGACTATGTCTGCACAGAAGAAGGTTTTTTTCATCGAATGGGTCATTCATTCGAGCGAGTCTTATCGATGCTCATTGTTTCGCTTCCTCCTCTCAACGGTTGCATCCGTCCATTCTCATTTTTTCACTTTCCTCATTATTAACCACGTTTAAAACATTACTCTTGCCAGTTAACATGTATTCCGCTTACTGCTACCCGCTTCAACATTCTCTACAAGCTCCATACACTCAAGAACAGCAACTGCAAGTACCAGCTATGCCACACAAGAAGCCAAGTACTCAAAATGACACCGAGGAGATTGCTGCTTTCCTCTGTGCTCTGAAGCACCGCAGCGTGACTCCGGAACCCTCCCTTGCTGGTGACTCATTTGCTCCACCGTCCCACTCCCAGCAATTCAGCCATCCTTCACCGTTACGCCAAAATGAGCACTTCGTGGATAAGACTCCAGCTCTACTGATGGCTGAGCATCAACAACAGCAGCAACAGCCTTTGGTGAACTTGGACGAGGTTCACGTGGAAGACCTCATTGGCGGCTCGAATTTAGTCTTGCCAAAGGACCGTGATCTCGTTCCGGATTCTCTCTTTGTTGCCATGGCTCAAATGACACCTTGTAAGCTGTCTCAAGCCGACCGCGTGGGATGTTACAAGAGCCGGGAACTCGGCTTTGTCGGTATGTCCTGTCTGCACTGTGGAGGACAACCCGGCTTTGGTCGGTATTATCCCAACTCGGTACGCAGTCTCGCCCAGACAACCACCAGTCAAACCATCCTCAAGCACGTGGGAAGCAAGTGCCGTTTCGTTCCTCCGCATATTCGGAATGTCGTGAACGAGCTCCAACGCCAACAGCTGGCCCGGGAAGGAGGCTTGTCCAGTGGACGTCCCCGTTACGGCTCGAGGAAGGTTTTCTTCCAGCGAGTTTGGGCCCGTCTTCACGACGAACCACTGCCCGAAGAAGACAACGACGACGACGACGAAGAGCATTCGCAACAGGTCAGCAGCAGTCCCATGAGCAGCCGTAACAATAGCCGTGATAGCTCTCCTGCTACCTCGGACGACGAAGACTGTTCCTCTCCTAGAAAGCAATCAATGGTCAACAAGCGTAAAACTGGTCTCCTTCCCACACAAAAGAATCTGAAACGTTCCCTGGAACCGGAAGAAGAGAATCATAACAAACGACCCCGGAGTTTGTCAAACTAAGTTACTGAGCAGTCTAATATAATGTAAAACGAATATCATAGAGAGAGACATTACGGATACTACATGGGTCATTGCCTCATTTTTTCATCAATCGTAGAATTAGTTTCTAGCCTACTCGTACTTAAGCTAGCTACAACACAAGAGGAGCTTTGCTTACTAGTGGTACAACGAATAGAAACAGTAGCTCGCCTTCATATATTCTACACCTGTCAATCATGTTCGTTCTTATACTCCTCAAGCCGACCTCCAGCTAGCTGGTTGACTTGAATGAGGCAGGCATTTTTCTTCTTCCCCATCCATCGCTGGAGTTCCCCAAATACAGCTGTAAGGTCTCACCAGTAGTGAATCCCGTGTTTGAATAAAACCAATCAAATTCACGGGAAAGTCTGTTTTCGAACGGAGTCGTCTCAAATTTTGCATCACGATTAGTTTGACTGGTGAAAAAAATAGCCTGGTACGATTCAGTACTAGCTAGTCTACTACTAGTACTACTAAGTGTTGATCAACAAAAATGAGGGTGCCAATAAACCTAAGGAATATTTTTTGGCGGGTCCAGTTATCTATGGAGTACTACTAGCTACTACCTGGTACTCTACTACAGTAGCTAGTAGTAGGTTCGGCAGCTATGCTTTCATCAGAGAAAATAATCGACCAGTCTACTAGACCCCTACTTCCCCATCGATCGCCTGAAAAAGCTTGAAAACTTGGATTCGGAACCTTTGAAAAACATGTGTGTTGCCTTCAAATTCAAATACTGGAGTAAGCTTCAATCAGATAGACCTAAGAATAGGTGTTAAGAGTGCTAGTAGTAGTCGTATTTGAAACGTACAATAAACATGTGCGCTATTACTGCTACTCGTCACTTCTCGGAAACAGCATATTTTTCAATTGAGTCTAAAGCTAATATTGGGGTATAGGTTTTGCATAGTGCGTTGTGAATGGCTGAACATGTACTCCAATATTACTAATATGTATTATTTGTTTGATTGGATAATACACGCAAGAGTTGCTTTCAGATGATAGTCATAGTGCATGCACAATACAATTTACATCTTTTCCTTGACGATTTCTTCCAGCTTGACAATGTCGGCGGCAAAGTTGCGAATACCTTCAGCCAATTTCTCTGTTGCCATAGGGTCCTCGTTCATCATCCAACGGAAAGACTTCTCGTCCAATTCAATCTTTTCAATATCCATGTCCATGGCCTTTTCGGCGTCAAGTTTTTGCTTCAACTTGCCTTTCGACTTCGCGAGTTCGTCCAATAGCTGGGGAGAGATAGTAAGACGATCGCACCCGGCAAGCTCGACAATCTCGCCTGTGTTACGGAAGGAAGCACCCATCACAATGGTGTTGTAACCATACTTTTTGAAATAGTTGTAAATCTGGGTGACAGAAATAACACCAGGGTCTTCCGCCGGCTTGAATCCATCAACGCCTTGGCTCGCCTTGTGCCAGTCCATGATGCGACCGACAAAAGGAGAAATCAGCGTGCATCCGGCTTCAGCGCAAGCAACAGCCTGGGCAATCGAAAAAATGAGAGTCAAGTTGCATGTAATCCCCTCCTTTTCAAGGATTTCAGCAGCTCTGATACCTTCCCACTATAGGATGATTGCCATTCAATTGTTGGTTATTGTTAGAGTGATCAAAGTGAGTTTTGGAAAACATAGAATGCTTGTATCAAAACATTTTTTAACACTTACGGTGGCTGCCACTTTGACCAAAATACGGGACTTGTCAATGCCGACCTCCTTGTACAGTTCAATGATACGACGTGCCTTGGCAATAGTGCCATCGGTATCAAACGATAAACGAGCATCAACTTCCGTGGACACATATCCAGGAACAATCTTAGTAATTTCAGCTCCAAAATTGACAGCAAGTTTGTCCTTTTATAAAAGTAAATGTTGAGGAGGAAAATATAGAATATATTAGTAAAAAGTTCGATCCATTGGACACAGTAGATTTTTTCAAACTCTCAACAAGTGAGAAAGAGTACGATTTCCCGTGCATATGAAAATGTTTTGGACTGAAGATTCTCAAAGCCGCAATCCGCCCATCCGTCGTTCAGCTACCAGGTATTCAATATTCAATCCATCGACAAGAAAAAGCAACAACAAAAATACTTACCATGACGACTTCGAGATCTCCCTTTCCGTAGGAAATGGCATCATCCACGAGCTTGGCGTATTGCTTCATCTGAGCGGCCTTGAAGATGAGGGAAGGATTCGTAGTAGCATCTTGAGGCTTCAACCGCTTAATCGCATCAACATCGCCGGTATCGGCAACGACGACGGTAAGGTCCTTGAGCTGTTCTGCTTGGTTTGGCATGGTTAAATTGATCAAGTATTATTTTGGTGATATTATTTCTTGAGAGCTTCCTTTTTATGACGACTTCGGTCGTTTTCTTTTAAAAGATTCACGATAAATAATAAGATTGCAGGCAATCGAAAATCTCGAGCATTCGCAAATTCTATGAGGTTCCACAGATTTTAGATTTTTGTTTCCCAGGTGGCCCGCTATGAGGTTCCACAGATTTTAGATTTTTGTTTCCCAGGTGGCCCGAGAAGGATCGAAACAATTAGAGTTATGCCTGGGAGCGATCCTAATAAGCTAGTTGCACTCTAGCTAGCTAGGTAGTTGCAGGGTAGGGCGGAGAAAAGATGTTTGATTATTTCTCACACTGTCGAATGAATCATGTTTCACAACTACTAGTCTACTACAGTAGTAGCTGCGTTATCAACCACTTTAATTTCTTTGTTTGCTGTAGGCATGCCTGACGGACTTGGTTTTGCATTTCCAAGCCAAAAAATCGTGCCTGAGTTCGAATACAAAACCAGACATTGTCATGACTGCCACTATTCTAGATCTGGCATTAGTGCCAAAATAGATAGTACCTCCATTCCAGAATAAATAAATTTGATCGATAGACTGATCTAAGAAAACTCTAAAACAAGACCATTATTTAATATGAGCAGTATAGGAACAAAACTGTTGATCGCCCTTGATCTTGAATTGCCCTACTAATTATCGAAATTGAGAGGAGCTCCTCGTGTCTTGCATTATAAAAGTCGATAATGAAACATTTCATGTCTTTAAAAGTCATGAGAGCTGAGCAGATCAAAAACAATTTTAGAAACAATTTTTTTCTTCAGGCGAAGTATGCAGTGCTTCGCTAGCAAGAGAACAAGTTCTTTGTCTGTCTTTCAGCAATTGGGAGAAAGAGGAGGAATGAGCGGTAGGTCTGCTTGTTTGAACTATGTTAGATTAACGTTCCGTCGAACCCAGGGTAGTGCCACAGGAATTTCCACGCTCCAGGTTTTGGAGAAAGGACAGACGGACAGACGAGAGAGATCCACAACCAACAAAACCAGTCCAAAATTCTCAGGAAGAAAACAACAAAAACTTGCATCCAGCCGAAAACACACTAGTAGACTACTAGAGTACTAGGTAGTAATACTCCAAATAAATAATTATAACAAGAAACAGAGAAAAGACTTAATTTCAATTCTTATCTTGTAGCATCGAACAAAACAGTATGAGGCCTCTGACCGAAGAAGAAACGAAAGCTGTCTTCCTAAAACTTTCCGAGTATATTGGGAAAAATGTCGAGAAAATGATCAATAGAAGTGATGAAAGACATTGCTTTCGTCTCATCAAGGTGAGTCCAGGTCGTTAGTGAAGAAATCCTACATCTATTGAGTTTTTAGAAACGGATTTCTTTGTTTTGATGTAGTATGCGTTATTTCCAAGTGAACTTTTTACTTTTTACTCATTCTTTTTTGTTCGTGGTTTTCTTTTTTCGCCTCTACAGGATCGATGTTACTACATTAGCGAAACTGTCATGAAAGCAGCCACATCTATTAGTCGCGACAATTTACTTCACGTTGGAACTTGTCTTGGGAAATTTACAAAGAGTGGAAAGTTTCGACTGCACATTACTGCCTTGGAATATCTTGCCCAGTATGCCAAGTACAAAGTCTGGGTCAAGCCATCCGCAGAAATGTCCTTTTTGTACGGGAACAACGTCACAAAGCAAGGGTTGGCAAGAATAACAGAGAGTACTCCTCAATATGCCGGTGTCGTGGTTTTTAGTATGTCCGATATTCCATTGGGATTTGGTGTCGCATCTCAAAGTACGGAACATTGTCAAACACTGGATCCCATGGGCAATGTTGTCTTGCATCAAGCGGATATTGGAGAGTACCTACGAGGATTAGAAGAGGAAATCTTCTAGTTGTTCAAAACAGGTGATATGCTTGATTTTTTAGAAAACGAATAGCACAGCTCTGGTGTTTTGAAGTCAATTGATCCAAGTCAACCTTTACAAAAGACAGCTGGCAACTCCCAAAATTAAAAAATGAGTTGGATACGAACTGATGTAAGATATTAAAAAGAAATTTAAAATATGGATAACAGATACTCCAATAGTAATTCTCGTAAATGACAAGCTGTACTGAGCGAAAGTTCCCGATCTTATCTGCTTTAGTTGTAAACCATGTACTTTGGAGTGGAGCTGAACTTTTTGTATCCCTTAATGACCTTGTTGACAGAGTCTAAGAAATCCTTCTCGCTGACACTTTTTCTGCGAGCTCGAATGGCATACATACCAGCCTCTGTACAAACGCTGTGCAACTCGGCTCCAGTAGTATTGGGGCACAGACGGGCAATAAGCTCAAATCGAATGTCACGATCACAGTTCACGCGTTTGGAATGAATCCTCAAAATGTGGCCGCGGCCTTCCAAGTCTGGCAAACCGAATTCGACCTTACGATCCAAACGGCCGGGACGCAACAGAGCAGGATCCAAAGTATCGGGACGATTTGTCGCCATCAGAACCTTGATGTTACCACGGGCATCAAACCCATCAAGCTCTGTAACAATTTGGAGCATTGTACGCTGGACCTCATTGTCATTACCATTTTCATCACCTCCACCACGGGCTCCTCCGATAGCATCCACTTCATCAAAGAAGATAATGCAAGCACGCTTGGAACGGGCCATGGTAAAGAGCTCACGGACCATACGTGCACCCTCACCTACATACTTCTGTACCAGTTCAGATCCAATAACACGTATGAAACAAGCATCCGTACGATTGGCCACGGCACGAGCTGTCAATGTTTTTCCGGTACCTGTCATGAAAACGTGAAATAAAATTGATAGTGTGAGACGTTCATCGTTTGGCAACATGAATCGAACAACAGAAAACAATCCTGTACTGATATGAACGAAAACTCTAGCGACGTTACGACAGCTCCCCGCAAAACAAGCAGAGTCCACATGCACATCCAAAACGGACGTACCTGGAGGACCATACAGCAAAACTCCCTTGGGAGGATCGATTCCGAGTGCTACAAATCGTTCCGGATGCAAGAGTGGCAATTCCAAGACTTCTCTCAATCGTTCCAGGGCATCCTTGGCTCCACCAACATCATCATATGTTACATCTGGCTTGTCCTCTACAGTCATCAAACTAACTGTAGGATCAATTTTGGGTGGCAATGGAATTTGAATCGAATACTTGGACCGGTCTACACCAACGCGCATTCCTTCTTCAATGTCAGTGGGAGCTACTTTTTCTCCCAAACCAACTACAAACTTTGCAATCTGTTTGACATTAATGACATACTTGTTTCCCGCACTAGCGGAAGAACTGGCAGCTCCGGCACCACCACCACCACCAGCAGCTCCGTCGCCTCCTTCGGCTTCACCGGCAATAATTTTGGTACAACGTGCTACCTGCAAGGGAGCTTCTTCGCTCATCATTTGTTTATCACCTACTAAATCCCACATGGATGGTGGACTGAGACCGGTATCGCTTTCTTTGATACCAATAAGATCCTTGACGGTTTGTTGATGTGTTTTGATATCTTCTTCCAGGTTTTTGATTTTGGTACTGTAGGGACCCAAACCGTAACTCTTCAACAAGGCAATATCACCTTCATCCAACGGTGGTGGGGCGTCGTCTTTTTCTTCCTGTACAGAAGTAGTAGCAGTAGTAGTTGTAGTAGTAGTAGAAGTAGTGTTGTTTAGTTCGCGTATAATGGGAGAAAGAGAGAAAGAGGGGATGAGAGAAAGAAGACGTCGTAGACGAAGAAGAAGAAAAGACAAATGGAATTCCTATTATAGATGCTCGATCGTGCTGCTATGAGATTTATTACTTACATCGTCATAATCTCCACGGTTTCCAGTTTGACATTCACCAGCACTCATGGTTGGGTCTCTTTTCGTTTTATGAGTACACTTGAAGTAGAGCGATTGAAAAATTAAGCAATAGAGTAGCTTTTTCTGTTGTTACTTTTTGTTTGTTCTCGTTGTTGTAGTCGAGCTAGGGTCTAGTAGTTGCAGTTGTCGTCCTTGTTGTTGTTGTCGTTGTTGGTTGTTGGTGGTGCCCGATCTCGAAAGAATCGAGCTGAAGCTTTCTCTGTTTTGAAGGGCCGGGTGGCTGATTGAAAAGCGACTCGACTGTGCGATCATATTATTATTATTTTGATCAATAATTTTCAACAAAACGAGAAAAAAAATAACGAAACATGCACAGCATCGCAGACAACTACTCATACTGCATAGTAATACTATTACCACAACAAACTTGATAACGACAATGGCAGACGAAGAAGATGATTTGGATGCTTTCTTTGAAGAAGTATCGGAGGTAGAAGCCAAGGCAGTAGTAGAAGAAGATGAAAATGATGATGAAAAGCCAAAATCTGCTACTACCGATGCAGAAAAGAAGGAAGAAGAAGAGGTGGTACCACCCGCTAAACGACAAAAGACAGCTGCTCCAGCCAGACCCAAGGGTGTGGTCGTAGCAGCTTCTTCTTCTGTCGTATTGCCGACAAAAGAACGCAAAGAAAAAGAAGCACAGGCTACCAAACAGGCACAACAGGAATTGGAACAATTAAAACAGCAACAGCAACAATATGCTGTAATAGGACCCGCCGGACCTCACAACATGAATTGTGGTGGCTCCATTGGTCCCACTTATCCTGGTTTTCCGCCGCCACCACCACCACCTCCTCCTCCACCACCATCATCATCACATAATAACAACAGCAATGGTACTACAGATGCCGACACAAATAATGGTCCTAAACGAAAGCCGGTCGTACGCATGGCAGCCGGAAAGAAATGGATCGACAAATCCTTGGAAGAGTGGCCCGAAAATGATTTTCGCATCTTTGTGGGTAACTTGTCAAACGAAGTTACGGACGAATTATTGCACCAACATTTTGCTGCCAAGTATCCCAGTCTCGCCAGGGTCAAAGTTGTTCGGGATGCCAAGAATCCCGAAAAATCCAAAGGTTACGGCTTTGCTAGCTTCCTCGATCCACTCGAATGTGCCAAAGCCATTCGAGAAATGGATCAAACGTGGTTGGGTTCGCGACCCGTTCGCGTCAAACGGAGCGATTGGAAAGACCGAGACATTAAAACGGTCCGAAAGAATCAAAAGAAGCAGTATCAGAAACAAAAAAAGATGGGACTGCGATTTTAGTTTGAGTAGTACTATACTAGTAGTATTGTACTGTACAGTATGGAGGTAGATGGTCTGTATGTTATCGTACGGTGTGGTGTGTGCCGATGTACAGATTTATGTGCAGATATATATGGGTCGCTTCCTCTGTGGCAAAAATGTCTGATGATCAATGTTTACGGTACAGTATTCCGAAAACTGCAAGTGTTGAACGTCGAGGAGGATTGAAGACACTGGTAGACTAGTCAAGGCCCTTTTGGGTAAACCTCCTACGATGGTCAACTGCTACAAATCATTTTCTTATCTTTGTCTATGCAGCAGCCCGCTTGCCACTTTCCACTTGGCTTTCTGCTCGTTTCATAAGGGATCCTACTGTAGATATCCAATATTTATTAATTATTATTGTTCCATGAAGAAATGGTTCTCATAGTCATATAGATTTCTACTTCTATCTCGCCGTATCAGTTTTCCAAACTGTCGAGAAAAGCTCGCAGCCGCCGAATATATTCTGCCAATTTTCCCGGTCCTTCCGTAATATCATTGTGTCCTCGGTCTGAAACCCACCAAGGCTCTCTTTGAAATTCTTGGGGAACGGCTTGGTGGAGCGACACTCCATGTGCCACTTCCACCTCCTCGTCTAATCTTCCGTGAATCACCATAACTGGACAATTCGCCTTTTTGATCCGATCGATATTTGGATATATGTCCAAGCACGCCAAAAGCCTTTGTTTTCATTGGAAATGTTGTTTGAAAATATGTTTCCAAATATTGCAAAGCAAGGGAAAAGTACACAGTCAGTGACAGATCAATGGCACAATCATTTATTTTTATTTCTACGATTTTGGTACTTACCGACTTGGAGTTAGTACACGCATGCCGCTGGTAAAGGCGCTGTGGAGAACCATTCCTCCAATATCTTGATACTTTTGTGTCAACCAACAGCAAGGTCCCCCACCAACCGATTGACCGTACAAAACAATACTTTTCGGGTCGTTGTTGGCAACATGCTCCAAGGTGTACTTGTACACGGCTTCAATATCGCAATAGGTGTTTTCTTCCAAGGCCATGCCACCACTCTCTCCAAAGCCGGAGTAGTCGTACATGACGACATTGCAATCCAGACTGTGTGCAATCACAGCCTGGAGCGGAAACATTGCACCAATGTCCGTGGCATTGCCGTGACTGTAAATTATTGTTTTCGGTTGTCGTGTCTCCAGCTTGGTCTTGCTGTTGTTCTTGTCGTTGTTATTGCCGTGAGGAGCAATTCCTTGTTCTGTTTCAGAAATTCTGTAAATGACAGCAGCCACGTAAATTCCATTCTTGGCCGGAATTTTGACAGCTTCTACCGCGTTTCGTTCATAGCGGGGTACGTGCAGTCTCGAATCCAGCTTGAGCCGATACTTCACACTGTTCTGATGGTCCTTGGCATCTCGAGCATTTCGTATCTTGGCCTGTTTTCTCAAATCTTTGGCCCGATCTACCAACTGCTGGGCGGGAGATTGTAGCTTTTCTTCTGTTTCTCCGGTCCTGTGACTGGGATCAAAGCCTGCATCTGCCGACTCTTCTGTTTGAGCCAGATCGTTGTTCGTGTCGCCGGTTTTGGTAGTATCTTTCTTCTTACCATTATCGGTATTGTTCTCGTCGTCATCGCTGTGGTCGGGCAAGAGATTGCCCTCTTGGTCCCTTCGCTCAAATTCGTACAGAGGAGGATCGGGCGGAAAAAATGTCAAGGCACCAGCTACACTACTTTTACTGCAACCACTTTGAGCCCAAAGACAGAAAATAGCCGAAATTGCGGGAGGACAGCAACAGCAGCAGCACATGATTATTACCAAAAAATGTGTGTACTTTTGGAAAGCTTGGAGATTTTCTTCGAAAAGTACTCTATCAAAAAAAGTGGTGGTGGGTGGAGAAAATGATGGAATCGAAGGACACGCTTGTTCAGCTCTCGTTCGTAGCAGCGGTGGAGTAGATGTGTTGTTTTTATAGGTGTTGGTGTTGGTGTGCTGGGCGAGTTGCACTCTACAATGGGTTAACTATCGAGAAGACAACAACAAAGTTTCCAAGAGATGAAGATCACTATAATAAACAGACAAGAGGAAGTTGTGCTTTTAAATGGATAATATTGTTCTACTGGTACTGTAGTC
>Ga0100380_10003538_pt1 | contig 16540 bp, 10 predicted proteins | sample CryGeymeta201504_FD_80417 | JGI IMG/M metagenome (GOLD analysis project Ga0100380, IMG submission 80417) | Groundwater microbial communities from Crystal Geyser aquifers in Utah, USA - Crystal Geyser metaG 2015-04 | ecosystem: Environmental > Aquatic > Deep subsurface > Groundwater | place... | reverse complement strand
TCATATTACTTAAGCCCAACAAATGCTACTTCCAAAAACAACCCCGGGAATGTGTTTTTCCCTATCCCGGGGCAGTTTTGGAAATCCCGGGGTAGGGATATCCCTCGATTGGTGACAACACATCATCATCACGAGAATATTAATTTTATAGTGTACTATGGTACAGAGTAGCTACACCAGAGGACACAACATACAACACACAACAACACATGGCTACTACCGTAGACTACTCTAGCTACTAGTACGGTAGTTTATATTTTCTATTACCAGGTATTATTATTTGATTCCCACATGAAGAACAAGCAGCAAGAAACTATGGTCCATCCAACAATATCATCATAATAATATTATAATATTATCAAGAAGCATAACACAAGCGAGACAGCATTTCCTTGTTTCGTGCTCGATGGATGGATTGATTGATTGATTGATTGATTGATTGTCATTGATTCAAGCGTTTTCTTTCTTTCTTCTCGGCTGAGCTGAGGGTGAACTGAGCACTGAGCTGATCTATCACACACTTACACACATACACACTCGCACTCTCTCGCTGAATTGATAGTCCATCCGACGCGTCGCTTTGTCCAGATATTATTATGAACAATAATAGAATGTCCTTTGTTCCACAAAAACGCCGAGGAAGTACAACGGAAGATCCTTCTACTTCTAGTAGTAGAAAACCAAGTCCTTCACCTTCCTCCTCCTCCTTCTTGACGACGGCAACAACATCTGTACAAACATCTTCACCATGTCCAACCAAACGTAGCAAACATCATGCTGATGGAGTTACAGTCGTTACTACTGCCGCTGCTAATACAACTACTGCTAATACAACTACTACGAATACAACTACTACGAATACGACTCGTATAGATCCTAAAAATGAATGCGAAGAACAGGGTCCATTCATTTCTCGGGTTGATGATAATGATGATAATGATGATGATGATGAAACAATAATAAGGATGAAAGATGGTACAAATTCTACGAACAACGAAACTTTCCATGTCAATGAATTGCAACAACAACAACAAGCTGATGATGATGATGATGAGAAGAACATCAAGGACAACAGACATGACTTACTAAAGTCCTTAATCGTCGTTGATCCTGTTGAGGAACAAATGGTTTCACTGTCCATCAACAATCAGGAAAATAACGACAACGTACTTAGCAGCAGCAGCAGCAGCAGCAGCAGCAGCAGTAGCAGCCGTAACCTTAGTAGTACTATGGAGCTGCATATCAAAACTATCCAGAACAACAACAACAACAATAATAATAATCATCTCCATCATCGTCATGATGTGGAGGATACTGAAATGAATCTTGACGATTACGGCGACGAAAAGAGCAGCAGCGGCAGCGGCAGCAGCAGCAACAGCAACAGCAACAACAACAATAGCAGCAGCACTATGGAAATGGATCAGGATGATAATCATAATAATAATGATATCAGCAGGATGGCTTCTTCTTTGGCCTCGGATGAATTGCTCTTATCGTGCAAGGCCTACCAACCCGAAGAATTGGAATCGATCCAGGAACGATTGCGTAATCAGTTGATGCAATCCGTGGATCGTTTATTATTAGTACCGGTAGAACCATCATCGGAACAAAATGGTGGATACCAATATCGAATCTGCAAAGAAGAATGGAAACAGAAACGTTCTTGTCATCAGCACAACAATCGACAACAACGAACCGAACAATCTTCATTAGAAAAAGCTATCGCTCAGGCCAAAATTTGTGGTACACCCAGAGATTATCAACAACGACTGTACGAGATTGCTGTTCAACGAAATACTATTGTTCACCTGGGAACCGGTCGAGGAAAAACAATGGTAGCACTGATGGTTATTCGACATTTTGCAGAAAAAAGTATGACAACGACCGAAACAGACACTACTAGCACTACTAGTAGTAGCAGTAGTAGAACTAGGTCTACTGCGTTTCATCGAGGACAGCAAACATTATTTTTGGTACCAAGCGTTGCACTGGCACAGCAACAGAGTCATGTCATGAAAGCCAATCTGCCCTACTCGGTCGGAGTTGCCTACAACAATATAGCTACATCATCCAAAGCAAGGGCAGCCTTGTTGGAGAAGAATATTATTGTTGCAACACACGGATCGGTACGTACATGATGATACTATCATGATATATATATATCATGCCACCTATGTGTAACTGTTTGAATTCTATGGATCCATGCGTATATGCTGAAACACTTTGTTCAATCCGCGCGACTGCAAAAAAATAACAGTTCTACGATTTACTGGCACATTATGGTGACATGTTTTCTTTGCAAAAGATTAACTTGATTGTTATTGACGAATGTCACTACGCCGCTGGATCTCATGACTGCAACAAATTGATGAGACGTTTTTATCATCCACTGCCAACGAATGAGCGTCCCCATATTCTGGGACTAACGGCCTCACCGTTGGTACGTGTCAAACCTAAGCATAACGAATTGGAAATTGAACAAATGCTGGACCAACTCGAAACCAATTTGAATGCCAAGGTTGTATCAATCATTATGCAAGATAAGGATGATGTAACCAAGGGGAAGATGCATGCGGAAATGACGTCTTCTGCAGAAGAAAGGGATGTAGTTTACCAAGTGTACAAACCAAAAAGACCGCTGCCACGAATTGGTGACCTTCCAGTTCACGATAGCCGCAAGAAGGAGTCCCAGCAGCTCTTGCGACTGTACCAGGATCTGGGGCCTCTAGTTCTTGCAATCTACTGCCTAACCTTGGTGCGAGAGCTCTCCCGAAATTCCTTTTGCGATGAAACCAATGAAGAGTTTCAGTTATTCATTGAATACTTGAAGCAATTGGCTGCTTTTGGAGACTATCTCTCTCGAAACTGTCCTCTCGGTGGTCGATCCGACAAATTGTTGGCTCTCGAAGAACTGTTGGAGGATCAGATTGAAAGCAATAGTGGAGATGCGCTAAAGTCGTCTTGCGTCGTCTTTGTACAATGTCGTGTCACTGCTCTTGCTTTGCACAATTTTTTCCAATTCCGCCAAGAGGAACTTGATAAGAACAACTGGAACCGAGCCTCAGAAACTCGCAAGATGTATTCGAATGATAGTGGTCTGCTTTCAGTATTACAGTCCGAACGGAACAGTTTTAGTAGCCCATTTGTGGACGCGAGCAGCAACACTGTATCTATCGGAAGGCATGCTGTTGGAAGTAATGCTGCTGCTTCGATGGCATCAAAGTATCATGACGCGGATGACGACGACGACGACGATGAAAAACTGCTACAAGGATATCTCGCAAACGTCCGGGAGGGGGCGGTTGACAACCAAAACCGTGCAAAGCCTGACCAATTCGCAGAAGATATGGACGCTGATTCGTCCGTTCACGAGAATTTTGAGTCCTTATTTACCGCTCAAGAGCTTTCTGCTCCTCATGATCAGTTCAATGATGTAGATGAGTCCACCGACGAAGAAATTGATTTGTCCCCGTCTAAAGACGCTGATCTCAAAGAGGAAAGCATCTGTGGAAAAACAACTCGGGCAAGACGACGAAATTTGAATTCGATCCGGTGCCGCTCTCTAGTCCGGCATCCGACTCGGATCTTCATGTCACTTAACATTGCTCGTCGGCCGAGACGTCTGGACAGCGAAGAGGAATATCACTTAAGAAAGAATTGGCTACATTCCGAGGAAAAGGTTCGAGACGTTTTGGGCCAATTGCGCCGCGGAGAAATCAATGTTTTGATTGCGACCTCGATTATTGAGGAGGGTGTCGATGTGCAGGCGTGCAGCTGCGTGGTGGCTTTTGATAGCCTTCAGAGTACGAAAGGATACATTCAAATGAAAGGTCGGGCCCGTCAAAAATATGCCAGGTTCTTTGTATTCAAGGATACTCTGACGGTAAAATCGCAGCTCTCTTTGGAGGCTGCTCAAGGAATAATTCAGCGAGTAAACCGTCTTCTTGCTTGTCGGTCGTCACTTTCGTCAGTCATTGAACAAGTGAGGGAACACAAACCGAAGTTGCCGGCAGCAGAATTTGACTGCGACGAAATGCGAGCGGTCGCGGAAGGTATTTACAGAACAAACTCCGGTATTGTGGAATTGACAACTGCCAAGTCTTTGGTCAACAGGTACATTTCGTCCCTTCCTGTAGACCCCATTTGCCGTACCTCAAAGTCTTCATTCTTGGCCTATCTACCCACCTATTCGGCGGTGCAAGGAGAATTGACACTGCCTTCGCACATTCCTCCAGACCTTCGCAAGATTTCGTTGCCAAAGGAATACGCCGATGTTTCCAAGAAAGAGAAAATCCAAATTTTGGCTCTGATGGCCTGCGTTCGACTCCATCGAGCCGGATTGTTAAACGATCGGCTCCTTCCTCTCACAAGATCTGATCTCCACGAGAGGATGCTCTGCAAAGTTATCTTGAATAAACTCAAAATATCTGTTCGTTTTCTCAGCAATACTGGCGGCTTGGGAGAAACGACGCGAACTTTCTTTGTATATCCTATTAAGCAAAAAAACGACAAAATCAAGAAGCTTCACAATATTCTCAATGGAAAAGGACAGTCCTTGGCAATCATGTCAACCAAAATACTACCCGACATTCCTTCTATGAAAGTTCTGCATCAAGGATTTGGGACGGTGGAGTGTTGCCTTGGGGAAATCGTCCCTGTCGAAATAAGCGAGATGAATTTCCAGATCATTTCTCGCTTCACCGAGGCACTGTTTGGTGCAAGATGGAGACGACGCTCGAAGAGAGTCTTCTTTCGCTCGAAAGATCTATGTGAGCTTTCCAGCTTGGTACATCATACCTTTGTTTGTGCCCTGGGCGAAAGCGGCGAGCTGAATTTTACCCAAATGGCGAAATTGTTTGCCGAATCCAAGCGTAGCAAAGCCGAGCGAATCGAGGCAGTAAGAAATGACTCTGATTGCGAAGATCTACCGGCTCCGAGATTGTATTCTCCCTTGTATGACCGGCATTTCATCTACGTTGTTTATGGGCCCTCGGGTGAAACTTGCGACGCTCCATTCCCCAATGTTCAGCTGGAGGGTGTCAAGACGTATCACGACTACTTTGCAAAGTTCAGAAACTATCCTGTCAATAAAGACAGTCCACTCCTGGATGCACAGCGACTATGGACTCTTCCATTCAACAAGGCCGACGCAGCTGGGGACGAAGATGATTGCAATTTTCAGCCACAGAATTCCGCCCCTTGCAAGCACTCAGAAAAATACGAGGTTTTCGAGGAACTCAGATCTCTCAAGCTCCCCAAGGACGCCTGCTTAGAAGTCCCTATGGCGGACCCAAACATGCTATTGTTGAGTAAGTTTAAAGTCTTCGCTGTCTGTTTTTTGACTATTTCCTCAATTGTCACTCATGTCAATGTTTCGTTCCCAATGCAGGTACCTTCCTCCCGCAGTTTATGTACCATATGCAACCGTATTTAACTGTGGATTCCTTTTTGCGACATGCCGAGACGTACATGCCACATCTTGCGGCCTCATTGTCGTCGCTGTCGCCGGAGAAAGTCGCGCAGGCCCTGACGGCGAAAAGTTGCTGTGAGGAACATTCCTATGAAAAGCTCGAATGGCTAGGAGACGCGGTCCTCAAAATGGTTCAGACAGACAGTTTATTGTACTCGACAGATTTTTCTGAGTGGATTCACTTCCTACATGAAGGTGATCTTTCGACTTTGCGTAGTGTGATGGGCTGTAATGACCGACTCGCTGCTGTCTGTCAGGATTTGAAGATCGACCAATTTGTTATAACGGCACCATTGGGTCGAGGGCAATGGGCTCCCTCCAGCTTGGAACTTTACACGCCTTCGACTGCCGGGTTAGATGACGGCGAAGGAGCTGTTGAAATGGAAAGTGTATCACAGAAGACTTTTGCTGATGTAATCGAGTCTCTTTTGGGCTTGGTGTATCTGACTAGTGGTTATGACAAAGCCACTCTTGCTGCAGATGAATTGCAAGTAACGCTGGCAAGAAATAAGGAGTTGAATGCTCCCATGGAACGCCAACTTTCGGTCAGCCCTGGAAAGTTGGCAGCTGCAAGAGCCCTTACGGGGCACAAAAACTTTCATCGTCAGGATCTCGTACAAGAGGCATTTACACATCCCACTGCCGTGAATCCTGCCACTCCTTCGTACCAACGTTTAGAATGGATAGGTGATGCTCTACTTTGTCTCAAAGCTCGTGAATGGATTTACACCACCTTTCCGGAGATGGAAGTAGGCCAAATGGTAGCAATCGAGGCCTCACTTGTTTCGAACGAGACACTGGCCTACATCGCCATTCGACACGGCCTCCTAAAGCATTTGGATCACTGTGATCAAACGCTACCAGGGCGCATTGAGAATTATGAGCGGCGTGCTCGGGAACTACAACGAGGTTTGTGGAGCACCAACCCTCCCAAGACAGCTGCAGATGTTGTCGAGTCTGTGATCGGTGCAGTGTACATGGACAGCGGATTTGCTTTTGGTATGCAAGCAGTCGGCCATATTTTGTCTCCTCTTTTTCAGGTATTAGAAAAGTTGTACGCCGAAGACAAGAATCTGATGATGATGCACCCCAAGAAGGAGATGCTAGAAATCGCCGGCAGCTTGCTTACCGTCAAGGTCGCTCGCGAAGAAGACTTTGCAACGCAGCAACCCACCACCTGTGTCTGGCTCGGGAAGGAATGGGGGAAGGCTAGTACTGAAGGACAAGGCATGTACGTCGGTTTCATCGAGTGCCTTGGTATCAACGTTGTTTCTGTCCTAGACTCGTCATGCGAGGTTGCCCAGAACCGTGCTTGTGCCCTTGTTGTAGATATGATGAAACGATACCCAGATCTACTAGATCGAGTGCAGAAGGGTCGCTATTTGTTAGAAAGTTCATGCGGTCGCGAAGAGAAGCAAAGAAATAGCGAAGAATCGCCTGACGAGACAGATTATAATATTAGCAACCAAAACAACAATCCTGTAGCAGAAATCGCGCAGCAAGAGTCGGCCAGATCTGTAACGATGAATGATCTTGATCCTGAAGAGAGGAAGGGTTTGCTATGGGAGGTGGACGAGAATCTGCATGGCTGGATTTGAGAAGCGCATTTGAAGGAAACGAGAAGCAACGGAACCCAGCCTTGACATAAATGGACTAGCGCATGTATACCTCATATGAGACTCCGTAAAAATAATATTAGATGACGGCATCTCAGTGACGCCATCATCGGGCTGGTGGGCGCTGGACGCTAAAACATGCACGAGACATGCTACATAACGTAACTGTTGACATTTCCATGACCTGGTAATATTATAAATTTGTTTTGACATAAGCCTCTACATGAGTATGTAATTAAGTCTCTTATCCAACGGAAGTAAACAAAAACTTTAGTGCTGAAAGGCAAAGGAGAGCAAGGTATTCGCTTGCGAATGGGTTGGCGGAGCACCTAGGCGCGCGGGAAGCTCTCGCTGACCATCTTCGGTGTTGCTTTCTTCTGTCGTATCGTTTTGTTGTTGATGAAGCTCGTTGGAATTATTAGAAATCACAGATCGTTGCGAATCTGCTGATTCCACTTTGTCTTCGACTTGCATGTGATCGTCCTTTCCGACTCTGTCATCATCATCGTCATCGTCATCAACATCGTCATCATCACTTTCTTCAATCAAGTCATCTGGTAATTCGGCTGACGAACCGGGAATGCCTTGTGGCTTACTCTGATTATCCAAGGCATCCATAGTCATAGATTCTTCTGGATTTTGTTGTTGTTGCTGCTGCTTTTGCATTCTTTGATCCAGACCTTGAATCGTTTCGGGGTAACTAAAAAGAGCCACTTTTTGCTGCTGCTGCTGCTGCTGCTGTGATTGAGACTGCGAAGAATTCTTTTGACTCGAAGATTTGCTCTGCGCATCATTCTTGTCTACAGCTGCAGCTGCAGCAGTAGCTGCTATAGTTGCACTGTGAAAAGAAGAATCCGAAAGATTCCACAATCGAGCGCAAATATCTACCATGGTCATGGTACCATTAGTACTGATTTCATCTTTTTTGATCTCGTCTTCGGCATCTCGCTGAGATTGACTGTTCTGACTTTGACTACATTCCGTGTTCTCGTCCACAGAAGAAGAACAAGCATCAGCTTGTCCCAAAAGAGAATCGATGCGACTACAAACTTCTTCTTGTAAATCCGATAAACGTCGTTTTTCTCGAGCCAATACAGCTCCCTTTGGTAATTCCGTATTTTCGGGTAATAATAGTAGTTGACTCGATTCCATCCAATCCATTATTTTTTCTTCTTGCGATTCATTGTTACCACCACTGCCGCTGCCATTATCCAAAGCTTCTAGCAAACTTTCACTCAGGGTCCAATTTTGTTCCGAAAATTGACGGAGCGATTGACGACACTGTGACAGACGTACCAATATACGAGACAACTGATCTTGAATTTTTTCTAGAGCAGTACTCGTCATCCAACTTCCCTGCAATATTAAAATAGGTAACAGAGGTCGCAAAAAGGGATTGCAGCAAGTTGTTGTTGTGCCGTGATCGACGTTTGTTTGGTGTTGTTGCTGCAATAACTTTTGACCAAATGAGCGACACCATTTTCGTTGACTCAAAATTTCGGTAGAAGTTTGTACCAAACAATCCATTTCTTGGGCCAGCATGGTAACTTGCAGCAAACATTTAGCTTCTGCTCGTGTCAAAAGGGGTTTGCCTCCTTGTTTACTAGTAGTACTACCTTTCGTTGGACTGACTTTATTGCTACTGGGAATTTCACGAAAGATAACATTCAAAGGTACGGCCAATAATGACTCGATCGTAGAGGGAGATTGAATACTATCTGGATTGGATGGAACAGAAGCATCATTGCTACAGCTGGTGTTGTTGTCATTGTTGTTATCAACCACCAATGAAGACCGGACTCCTACCTTGCGCTTGCGGGAGCTCGTAGAGTCTTCCATGATCGTTTCAACGTTTAAGTATTCGAAAGAGAATGTTTATAGACACTGCAGTGTGTGTGTGTGTGTGTGTGTGTGTGTTTTGTGTGTGTTTGTTGAGAAGAGAATGAATAATAATGAATAAATGACGACTTGATTGAAAAAAGACGAGAGAAGACGGCTTGAAAGCAAGAGCGTGGACAGACTGTCAGACGCTGTTGGAGGGAAGTTAAAAAGGATTTGCTTGGTAGGATTTCTACGATGGTACTTGTGTAGAGAAAAATAAAAAAGCAACCCGTCTGTCTGCCTTACAAAGAATTTCATGCCGAGGCTTGCTACAGAGATGATGAGTGATTTTGAGATGGAGGCTCATCTGAAATATATATTACTGCGCCTGCAAATCATCATTATTTTGTTTGATTTAATATGGTACACAAAGGAATTTTCTCCAGCAATGAGAGCAATGAAATAATTACTGGAACACCACCGAGGAAGGCACTTCGCATCATATTTTTATTCTTTTTTCATCGTCCATTTCATGGAAATAACACGAGAATAGTACCGGTAGTAGCATGTATTCTATATTTCTCTTAAATTTTCGCTGCTCATGTGTTTTTCAATATACTGCTTTGGTTAAAGTTTAACATCCACGTAGACTGCAGTCACGTATCTTATTGGTTCCTTCACGCGGAGCTTGGGTATTCGAGCGTCACTTATCTTTTCCTTTTTCTTGTTCCTTCGACATTATTTAGATTGCTTCTTCAAAATAGGTCGTCCTCCTCGTACTTTATTTTCGATGTTATACATTTCTTGTGCTTCTTTTCGTGTCGGAACGTCATTGCTCAAACTCCAAGCCGATTTCCACCAACCAAGATTGACAAGAGCACTCAAAATAGAATATTCTTGGATACCAAAGTTTCCAAAAATGGCTGTCAACCCCGACAAACCCAGAGACATGAGTGATTTTCCAAATCTGTATCCAAAGACCCCAATCACTTCCTTGCCGACAAATCGACTCTCAAAGTCTAATGGGACAAAGACCATCTCGTCCAACATGCGTCGAGCAGAATATTCCAATACTTTCATTACCAATAGAGTGGCACTGACAATATACAAAGAAGGGTCTTCTTGCATGGCTTGGTATGCCGAGAACACCAAGGCAATCAGAGGAACGACACGCCACATGATTTTGGGTTCCAAAAAGGTTAACATGGGAGGCAAGATACCAAATTGCAAGATCATTGTAATCACGTTTATGGTCGAAAAGAATTTCCCAACCCACCCAGCGCGTTCCGCATCATCGGGAATGGATCTTTGCAAGCGAGCCACAAAGACAACATTGAGAACAGTTGCAAGTCCTTGCGAGGCCAAGATTTCGATAAACAGTTTTCGAAGGATTGGAACACGCTGAAAGAGCTTGGTCGCCTTTGAGAACATGCCGTCACCTTCTTGGTGGTGCTTCTTTTTTACCAAGGGTGATCTGGTAACGTGCTTATTTTCAGGACTGAATCCGTGAGTTTCGGCAACTCCGTAAGCCAATCGACTCGCCACGAGACTGGCCAGGAGAGTGAGACCCGTTCCCATGAGAGCGTAGGCAATGCCAATTTTTCCAATAATACTCGACACACCAAATCCTGCCAAAGCACTCGTAATGCTTGTCAATCCTGCAATAGGACCAAACCATGTAGCACTTTGAGATGGTGTCATGGCCGATGCCATAAAGGACCAGTACTGACTCGTCAACAACTGAACGTACGATTCCCGAAAGACGAAGAGTGGCCCCGAAACCAATTTAGCAGCTGCAATGCCCAATACTTTTGTACCAGAAGAATCAAAGAAGCGAATGGCCAGTGCACTGATACTCATAACCATGGCACAAAGTAAGGTACTTCGAGACAGTGCTCCTCCTGGTCCTAGCGCATCCAAAGTCCGACCGTACCATAACAACAACCACAACGACATGGGAGAAACAAAAGCCATGGCAAAGGGGAAAGCTGCAGGGATTCCACCGTATCCCAATTCTTTGGAAGTAAACAAGGAAATGGTAATAGGTCTTGCGAGAGAGTATCCGAGATAATGAAAAGACATGGCAACAGCCATGAACAATACTGCTTTGGCTCGGGGATTTAACAATGGCTGCTGATGGTGAAGCTTTTGTGATTTGATAGGTTTGGTCACGGGACGTTTTGTGGGTGTTTTTTTACCGGGCGTTCTCTTATGAACAATAGGAGTACGTTTTTTGACAGCCGTATTCTTCTTGGCAGCAGCAGCAGCTCCACCACGAATTTGCAATGCTGCTGCTGCTACTGCTACTGCTACTGCTACTACTTGTTCTTGTTGCTGTTGTACTTGTTTGGCAGCCAATGTGGAAACGGTGGAGGCTGCCATCAGAACTGCACCACCACGTCCAATCATCAAGGCTTGTTGGATGATAGCACCAGCAGTAGTGACACCATTATTTCCAGTTGTTGCCAAACTCACAATTTCCAACATAGTAGTAGTAGACTAGCTAGTGATGTAATAATAAATAATAATAATAATATATTCTTGCTGGATGTAGTTAAAATGGAATACCAGTATTATGAAGGCTGTCACAAGAAGCGAAGGATTGTTGATGATGGCTTTTTGCTTTTTGTTTTGTCGGAGGAGACCAGTAGATCGGAGATCGGATAGTCTACCTCCTCGATCAAATTTTGAAAGTAGAGGTGTCTAATGAAAGATACTTGACTTAAAAATACTAAAGGTGACGGGTTATCAGCTTTTTCGAAGGATACCCCATTGAGGAATAAGTGTGCGATGCAATAGGATTTACTAGGGTTTACTTAAGGTTGATCGCTCAAAAAGAACAATGCAGGATGGGAGCAGCAAGCGAGCAAGCAAGTCCTTTCAAAACAAGAAACAAGTGCGAGGCATGAAGTAGTAGTCTACTCTAGTAAAAAATAAAAAATAATGAGTGTACTAGTACTACCTGGTAGTAGACTACTACTACTACTAGTAGGAGTATGAATAAAAACTATCACAGCAATCACATTAATAACTAGACCTACATCTATCTATTTTGAGAATCAAAAGCATCATTCATCAAAAATTCTCAACAATCACTACTAGTAGCTAGTAGTAGTCTACGCTACTGTTGTTATTAGTAGCAGCAGTATTTATTCGAGTACAATCCATAGTCATATTTTAAATTTTTTAATATAACCTTGCACGACAGAGAGATGAACCGGAGAGTCACTCCTACTGTACGACATCGACAGCAATCTCATGATCAGTGGAAAGATTGTCTAAGAAAGGCTTGTCTTCGTCGTGCACGAGAGAATCGGAAAGAATTAATTTGGAGCAAACGACGTGGTTCGAGCGAGGACGGTTCTACTAGTAAATCCGACCATCATCATCATCAGCAGCAGCAGCAGCAGCAACAACAGCAGCAGCAACAGCAACAACAGTATTCGTCACCTTATAATAATAATAATAATCAACATAGTCAACAGCAATATGATGATGATGATGATGACTATGATGATGATGACAATACTAATAATCCCATTCGAAGTATAGTCGAACAAACACTTCGACAACAGGGTGTGGCAGTTGTGGAAGATCCAAATACTGTAGGAAGAGCAGGAAAAGGAAATGACGACAACAACAGTCGTTTTCGAAAATATGATGATGATGATACAATTGTCGCAGAAGATACTATGGAGGAATGGTTTCCCGTTACCGAACAACAACAACAAAAACAACAGCGAAGAAGAAGTTTTATCCGACAAAACAGCTACCAGTACGATAGTGATTCCACGGAATATGTCATTAGTGAACAAGAATTGTACGAATTATTACAGGACGTCGAAGAAGAAATGTTACGATCCGAAGAAGAATTGTTGGAAGATATTTTAGAACTGGAACGACAAGATGTCGATCGTCAAATTGCTGATTTTGAAAATTGGGAAGATAATTTAGCAGCAGCCGCCGCTGCTGCCGCGACTGCCGCCGCCGCCAATACGAATGCCACCGCCAATACAAATGCCAGTCATCAAAACAATACCAACAGTAATCATACAACAGATGACATGGTCGTATGTCCAATGTGTCACGAAGGCATGCTACAGTACCGATCATCGTCGATACACAATATGCATCACACGAGTATCCTATGTCTGAACGAGGCATGTACGTTTCACTTGAGTTGGCCACAACAACAACAGCAACAACAGCAGCAGCAGCAGCAGCAGCAGCAGCAGTACGGATGTGTATCTTCTTTGTCGGAATTGAAACAACGATTGCAATTGGCTTGTGAAAAACATGCATCATCCAATTGCAGTCAGGGTGGTGTGTTGGAATTTGGTATGGAACCCATCGATTATTATTGTTGCGAAGAATCGTTGAGTGATCCCATGGTCACATTGGACCAACCAAAAGGAACAACAGTATTGGTCGGATGGTGTCCCCACTGCCACATTCGGTTGAACATTACCTAAAGTCGCATTTTTATTAAACAATTTAAATTTTGTACTGTACTTTCGATGCCCATGACCTTATACAGTAGTGTTCCGATGCAGAGTACTATCGTATTTTTCGTACACTTTGAATACAAAATAGCGCTACATGGGCAAAAAGCAAGTAGCTTCTTGCAGCTTCAGTGCCAACTAATAATGAAGAATGAACTGTGGTGTCGCCGCAAAAACGTTGGAACATACTAATAATAGTACGGAGTACTTCCCTGTTGTTCAGATTGAATGAATGACGACAACAAGACCGGACGTTTCAGCAGTTGGGTACGAGAAATGGCACATAAAAGCATGACAAAGGTTGTGTGTGCGCGCGCAGTATCAACAGAGAACTCTATTACAATATCATTGCACACGAAACAAGAATGATTGTTTTTTTTCTTCCTTTCGTAAAGGAATACAGTAAATAGCACTATATTTTTCGTGTGTGTGTGTTCTTTGTGTTTTAAAAACCCACAAGTGGCTTATCGAAAAGCAGAGTCTGGACAGTAGCACCAGTAAAGGCAATCATGGCAAGGCGGCTGTGTACAATCTCTTGTTCTCTGCGTTTAGCCTTGGTAGATTCATCCATGGTGTCCCAACCTTTGGGTACCCATCCGAGGTCACCAGGTTCTCCGTCTCCGTAGTGCTTGTTGAAGGTGGCAAGCTCAACGAGGGACATACCGAGGAAAATTTGAAGATTGGGAGCCCATCCAACCGTAGCGGGAGCACCAAAGACATCGGTGTTGGTGTAGGCATCTCCTGGAAAGTGAATGCCCGATTGTTGAACGACCATACCAACAATGGCAAGCATGCAGATGCGTCCGTGCTTCAATTCCGCCCAACGAGCATACTTCAAATCCGTCTGGATATCGGACCTGTGGTACGTATAACGTATGATAATGAATGATAAGTAGTAGAGTAGAGTAGAAAACGGAGATTGTGAATCGTTTCGTTTCATTCATTTGTCATTATTTAACGTAATTCGTTCAATTGAGATTTTAGAATTATGGTACCATGGATGGATATCAAGGACAAAGGAGAAGAAATGAAATAACAGTGTGTTAGCATGCTTTCGTCGTCATCTGTAACGTTCAACAGAAACATCTCTCCAGGTGCAAGCAATACCAGCTACAAATAATACAGTAGACTACTGCAGTCAATAATATCTAGTAGTTTGTTGGTTTCCTGACATCGCAACAACAATAGCAACAACAAAACGTACAATCTCATGGGATCGAATCCCATATCACCGGCCATAGTTCCATCAAGTTTGTCTGGCTTGACCAAGAAAGGAATGGATCTAGACATTTCTTCGGCATTCAAGGCAACCGAAGTGCGCTGATGAGTGTTCTGGGCAGGAGCAAAAGCAGAGGCGCCAGCAGCAACCAAAAGGGGAAGGATAAAGGAACGCATCTTTGTCTACAACTATAAGCAATTTTGTACTGCACTTGGTCGTATACTATTATAATGATGTATTGACTTCTTGTGTGTGTTGTCGAGAAAGTTGATTATTTTACGCGACGATGTATGTTGAGAACAAAGAGCAACAACACCAGACGGCCAAGACGACTGTTACCAGGGTGCAGTGTAGGTGCTTGACGTATGCATACAAAATCAAGGCGATCTTTCTTTGGATCGGGAGAACGGAAAGCTTCAACCAGGGATTCAGCAAGAAACTTGGACGTTCAGTAGCTCTGGAGAATTGAACGCAAGACTGAAATCAAGTCCCTTCTGATATTTTTTAGGGGTAGGACTACTAGAATGCAAGAATAGAATGTTGTGAAGAATGACAAAAACAAGTCGAAGAAGGCAGCTGCAAGATCGTAAAAAGATCATAGGGATTCGTTTTCATCATCATCTTTTCTCACAAGAGTACCAACACGAACACACACAGACACACAAACAACAAAGCACCCAAGAAATAAAACCATGATTAAGCAACTTGATCAAAGAGTCGGAGCCGTGACGATATTAGGCTGCATTCTACTTGGTATGCTACATCAGCCCTCACATGGTTTTCTTCCACCACAGCAAACTCCAATTGCAATTCAGAAGGCACAACACATGGGGTTCTCTTCATCCAACGTGTATTCTCGTACCAGCGATCAATTAAAAAGATATGCTACCATAGAAAATACCGAGAATATGCTGATGGAACCGAAAACGGCACCTTTAAGGGAATCTCCTTCGTCGTTTCGAGATGATACCATCAAGATTGTCTTGGTGGCTGGTTTTGAATCCTTCAATCGCGAACTATATTACCAAGCCGCCACGGACAGAAACATTGAATTGACGGTCTTTGCCGACTCGGATATTCGCACTGCCGTGACCAATGTCAATGACGAAAGTCTTAATGTTAATCCCAAATTTGAAAAGGCCATGAAAGAAGCCGATGCCTTTATTGGGAGCTTAATTTTTGACTACGACGATGTGTTGGTGGTTAAGAATCTCTTGCCATATGTCAAAGGACCGCGATTCTTGTTTGAATGTGCCACGGAAATCATGGCTTTTAACCAAGTAGGAAGCTTTAATATGCAAACTACAGGAGATGGACCGGCCGGTCCACCGCCAGCCATTAAGGCGATCTTGTCCAAGTTTGGTTCAGGCAAAGAGGAGGATCGTATCAATGGATATTTGAAAATGCTCAAAGTAGGACCCGGATTGCTCAAATATGTACCAGGAGAAAAGGCAAGCGATTTACGGACGTGGTTGGAAGCTTACAGGTTTTGGAATCAAGGCGGAAAGAATAATGTCGGCGCCATGTTTCAAATCATTGCTCATCGAATTGCCATGGATAATCTACAAGAGAACGAATCGCAGACACGTGTCACGGAACTCGTTCTTCCTGAATTGGAGGTCACACCAGATATTGGGCTCTTGCATCCACTGAAGGATAGAGAACTGAAATTCACAACGAAAACAAGTAACAATCAGCGGTTTTTTGAATCTCCAGCTTCGTACATTTCCTGGAGGCAAGATCAATCCACATTAGACTTTGCGAAAGAACAAAAGTTTCGCTTAGCACCGCTCGATGCTCCCCGGGTAGCCGTTCTCTTATACCGCAAACATGTGATTACCGGACAAAAATATATATTAGATCTCATCACGTACATGGAGGAGGAGGGTGTAATTCCGGTTCCCATTTT
>Ga0100380_10003519_pt1 | contig 16577 bp, 14 predicted proteins | sample CryGeymeta201504_FD_80417 | JGI IMG/M metagenome (GOLD analysis project Ga0100380, IMG submission 80417) | Groundwater microbial communities from Crystal Geyser aquifers in Utah, USA - Crystal Geyser metaG 2015-04 | ecosystem: Environmental > Aquatic > Deep subsurface > Groundwater | place... | reverse complement strand
GCCGAATCGGCACACGCCACCATGCACTCCGTGTTTCAAACCATCCAAAGCATTATGTTATGAGTCAGATAGATCAATCGTTTGCAGCCGCGCGTTCGCTGCCCATATCCGTTTCTCTTGATCAAGTGGAAGCCATGATTGCCGCTTTTCCATTGCCAAGCACAACGCCCGTTTGGAAATCTACCACCATGAAAGTGGCTGCCGCTGGCGCTATTGGCACTTCTGCATTCATTGCTTTTTGGCCAACAGAAAAAGAGGCACCAACCCCAAAATACCACCCACAAATTCAAGTTCCGATAGAAGCTGATACGCCTCAAGAGGAAATTCGGAAAAGGGACATTAAGCGAGATTCAACTCAAGTTTTGGATGAACTAGTTCCTGAATTCAAAGAGGAAAAATCGCTGAATTTCAAGCAAAAAGTGTTAGCTGCAGATACAGATTCATTGGTTTCGGCAGCGCCAATCAAACCTGTGGTGCCTGTGAAACCAACGGCTGCAGTTACTCCGGTTCAGCCTGTTTCACCAAAAGAACCAGAAACACCAAAAGGTTTGTTTGATGGCGAGGGCGGAAGTGAGGCGTTTGAAAAAGAGCATCCAGCATTGTTTGGTAACACAGAACAAGAGGATCATGACGAGCACGAACAGCATGAAAGTTGCGATTGTGATTGTACTTCGACCGATGTGTTAGAATGGAACAAACATGTGGACGAAGGCGTGATGTCGTTCTTTTTTAGTTGTGAGAATGATGATGTTCAACTGGATAAAAGTGAACTAAAACATTTCGAAAAAGAACTGACCCGAGTGTTGAAGAGGCACGATTATTACGCCAAAGAAATAAGGATCGACTACCCTAATAATGCTACTATCATTATCAATAAAGAGAAGGTGGCCAGCAGCGCGTTTTACGATTTTCAAATTCTTTTTCAAGATCATGAAATCATGCCAGGCGAAAAACGAAAAATTCTTTTGGCAAAAGACCAGATTTGGGTGGGCGATTTTGAGAAAGGTGAGTTTAGAGGAACAGCCAAAGGATTTAATGTGAAAAAAAGCATGGCCGATGAATGGCTAGAAGACTTTATGAAGTAACTCGTTAATCCTGACAGATTTTAGAAACCTGTCAGGATAAAACTTTTCTTAAAACTGCACCTTATAACTCAACACAGGCAATATTCCAATCATGGTAGACCGCTCTAATTGCTGCGTTTCGCTGTTGTAATATTGACTAAAATAGTTCTCTTTATTGGTCGCATTTTGAATGTCGATTTTGAAAGAATGCGTGGTTTTTGGGCGGTCTATTCTATACGTCAACTGCGCATCTAACCGAAAATAGTCGGGCATTTTATCTGCGAAAATTTTCTCACGATCGATCACTGTATATCCAGCATCTTTCGATTCATCTAACAATATTGGAGTGAATCGCTGCCCACCAGCCCAAACTACTTTTGAACTCACGCTCAGCACGCGGCCTGGTTTCTTCAACTTGAATTCTTTTCCACCTTGAAAATTGCTCACGTAATTCGCATTCCACAGCGTGTTTCGTTCTTTGCCATCGCCAGCCACATATTTTGATTGGTAAACGGAAGAAGTAACCATCATAAACCAATTGTTGGTGAAATACTTTTCGATGGTTAATTCGGCTCCGTAATTATGGCCCGTGCCTTTGTTTTTGAGCGGGAATCGTCCAAAACCTTCGGTGCTGTTGATGAGTGAAACGCTGCTGTTGGCTGAATCAACAATTGGCAGGTCAAACAAATCTTGGTAGTAGACCTCAACTTTGGCTCGCAAACTTTTGTTTACCATTTGCTCATACCCAAGCACATAGTGAATGGCGCGGTTCATACCGAGTTCTTTGTTAGCTTTGTAGAGCGTGCCGTCTTTTCTAGCAACATCTGCACTATACACCGACAAATCATGTGTGGTGCTATGAACTCCAAATCCAGCGTTGATCCATTTTGTTTTTCCAATTGCATAACGCGCTCCAGTTCTTGGTTCTATTACATTTTGCTGGTTTAGGTTAAAATAGGTTTGATGCAAACCTGTGTTGATTGTTAGGTCTTCGGTTGCTCGAAATTGCCATTGAGCAAAAGACTCTAATCGCGTTGCGTCACCGTTGGCATCTTGCGTTCTAATTTGCTTTTGGAGTTCATCATCATAGTATTCTTCAAAAAAATCGTAGCCCAATTGGTTGAAAGTTAACCCTGCTCTAAGCGTGTTTCTACCGTTGAATTTATGGCTAAGTGTGGTGTTTGCTCTAATGGCTACATCTTGCATGTTTGATTTGTCTTCTACGTAGAGAAATTTTTCATTGGTATCGGCCACCTCGGCATCGTAAAGCCGCTGAACTCCCATAGCCGAAACGGTAGTTTTTAGTAGCGTTTTTGTGCCAAACAAATACGTGTGTTTAAGACCTGTTACACCCATGTTTGCGGTATAAATATCATTATACCGTTTGTTGTTGTAATCCCACTTTTCAGTAGCAACGCCATTTCCAAGTAAACCGAAAACACTGAAATTCCCAGCTTTTCCGGCAGGCAAATCAAAATTGAAGCTCAAATCTTGAAATTTTGGAATCACATCGCCCACAATGTCAAGCCCAATCAAACTAAAAATAGAAAGCGTGCTGTAGCGATAATTGATCAAGTATGAACCGCCATATTTTTTGCTGAATGGCCCTTCAACGGCCAAGTCGGTTCCTAAAATCCCAATTCCTAAAGAGTATTCGCGTTGCTCATTGTTTCCTTTTCTAAGATTAATGTCAAATATTCCTGAAGTTGCATTGCCGTATTCAGCAGGAAAAGCTCCGGTGAAAAACTCAGAATTGGCCATCATATTGGTGCTGAGCATAGAAATTGGGCCTCCACTTGCACCTTGATTACTAAAGTGATTTGGGTTGGGAATTTCAATTCCTTCCATGCGCCAAAGCATGCCTCGTGGCGAGTTTCCTCTGATTACGAGGTCGTTGTTGCCATCCACAGCGCCTACACCAGCATAACTTGAGGCCATGCGCGCAGGATCGTCAATTGAACCAGCATAGCGTTTGGTTTCTTCTACTGAAAAAGTTCTGGCACTCACCGTAGCCATTTGATTGATGTTTTCGCCACGAGTAGTTTCGCCTTCTATAACCACTTCGTTTAGCGATTGAAAAGCCTCTTGAAGCGCAATGGTTAGCACCATTTCTTTTCCTGACGTAACCAGCATGTTGGGCATTACACGCGGTTCGTATCCTAAGTAAGAAACGCTCAACGTTTGTCTGCCAGCAGGCACATTTTCTAGTCTAAATTTTCCGTCTAAATCGGTGCTTGCGCCAATGAAAGGATCGCTGTCTAGCACCACAATATTTGCTCCAATCAGCGGAGTTTCCGTTTGTTGATCAATGATGATTCCGCGGATGGTTTGAGATGGTTTTGAGTCTTGCGCATAACTCGCAACAGCGCATAACATGGTCAAGATGGTTAGGAAATTTTTCATGATGTGGTTGGTTTTGAGTGTGTTAGAAACTGATTCCGATTTGGCCACCAAACCATAGGTTTGAATGGATATAAGTGCCTTTTTGCTGAAGTAGCGTGTAAGAAGGAGCTAAGTTGCTTTCGAACTCGGTGCCGTCAAATCTTTCTGTAGAATACTGATGAAGGTTGAGAGATGGTCCGCCCCAAATGGCAAACTTTTTTCCTCCAGGATGAAATTCGTAGCGCGCGCTGAGGCGATAGAGTGCGTTGTAAGCATCGGTGAAAATCTGATTTTCATGTACTTGAAACGCCATTAAATCAAGAGTGATGTCTGATTGGCTGGTGTTCAGCAATTTTGAGCCAACCCCGTAACCATGGGCCCAACCAGAAGATTTTGGAATGGGATTTATAGCAACCGCAAACACATTGTGAAACTTGTCTGCACCGGTTCTGAATTGCATTTCGGCCCAGCCCATTTCGTTGCCGCCAATAGAAAATGTGTGGTAGCCTTTTTTCACAAAACTGAGAAACCCAATAGGTACACCTTGTTCAAATGAATCGGCTACGTTTATAAAACTGATTTGTGAACCTTTCACGGTTTTCGCCACATTGATGAATCCACTTATTTGAGTGCCTTGCACGTTTTTGGCCACGTTGGCAAAGCCAGAAATTTGCATTCCAGTTAAATCACTAGCCGTTATATTGATAAAACCAGCTGCTTGAAAACCAGTAACCGTACCACCTGAAAAATTGACAAACCCAGATGCCTGCGCTCCTGTTAATGAGTCTTTGCAAAAATTGCTAAAACCAGCAAACTGAGCGCCTTGGCAACTACCAATAACCTGATTGGAAAAACCTGCTGCTTGCATCACTTTGGCGCTGTGCATACTTTGGTTTGAAAACCCAGCTAGCATGATTCCCTCGCTGTTTTGATGGGCATAATTTACAAACCCAGCGGCTTGTAAGCCTTTTACATTTCCTTTTACCACATTGGCAAAACCCGCGAATTGACTGCCAACCATGTCGTGTGCAAGCACATTTGCAAATCCGCCAAACTCTATTCCGTTTACGCCACCATTGTATCCTGCAATCACGTTTACCGAAAGGTAATGGGTAGTATTCATGGCATTGATTCCGTTGGTGCCAATAGGCGAAATAAACGTGATTTGGTAAGGCAAAACGTGCGTTGAATCCATTGCCTTTGTGCTATCTGCGCTTGACGCGAAAAGACCAGAAAATATGGACAATAGAATCCCAGTCAAGAAAAATATTCTTGTTTTCATAAAGATGATTTTTAAAAAAGAAAAGAGAATTGCTAATGCGATTTCAGCTTCGGAAGGCGCTGAAAATAGTCGGTTTTAGCGTTTGCTTACGCTACCAGAACCGCTGGTGTTTGCATTAAATTCGGTTGGAAAGCCATCATAAATTACATTTCCGCTACCAGAAATATTTACATCAAGTAAGCCGTTTGCAAAAACGTTGCAATCACCACTTCCCGAAATGGTAACGTAGCAGTCTTTTGAAGTAAGGTCAAACGCCTTTACATTTCCACTGCCAGAGATAGAAATATCGAGTACATCGGTTGTACCATTTAGATCCATGTTTCCACTGCCGCTTATGTTGGCGGTAAGGTCAGCAGCTTCGGTGTCAAATTTCATATCTCCGCTGCCGCTGATGCTTAATTCTATGGCATTAAGCGCAAAAGTGGAGTTGGTAGTTACCGTTCCAGAGCCGCTGATAGCCACTTTGCTAAGATCGTCCACAGTGATGGTATAAGTGATGTCGTTTTTGCCTCTGATGCATTTTGACTCAAGCACGAGTTCACCGTTTTTCACTTCGGTTTCAATTCTATTTAGCACGTTGCCACTCGACTCAACAGTTAATGAAGGAGATGACTTTGATTGGTCTTGAATTAAGATAACGTCACCGCTGCCTTTGAGGTGGATTTTATCGAAAGCCGAAACCTCTCTGATTTCAGTGACCATTTCACCATTTGCTTTTTTGCATGTAGCCCAGCCATCTTTTTTACAAGAAGTGGTACTAAGTGAAAGAGTTGCAATTGATGCTGCGATTAAAAATGAGTTGAATGTTTTCATGTTTTTGTGTTTTTATACTTCCATGACAATGCAAAAATCAAATACCCCTATGTGGTCATGAAAAAAATTGAGGACTGGGTTTTTTTTACCGCAAAGGTTTTTTACCACAGAGTTAGCAGAGGTTTACACAGAGAAAATAGAGAGAAGGTTTTACCGCAAAGGCGCGGAGATTTCGCAAAGAGCGCAAAGGGTTTCCTGTGATTTTTTACCACAGAGCGCACGAAGAATTACACAGAGATCCCAGAGTTAAATCAATAAATCATCCCATAGGGATGAAACAACTATAGAAACAACAAACCCCGAAAGCAGGTTTGGGCAGCGTGCAGGGCGATTAGTAGTTTGAGATAACCCTGTCCAAAATGTGAAGGTGATTTTACCACAGAAAACACAAAAATCTACATAGAACGCACCGAGAGAAGGTTATATCGCAAAGGCGTGGAGATTTCGCAAAGAGCGCAAAGAGATAAAGGAGATTTTTTACCACAGAGGTAACAGAGGTTTGCACAGAGATCACTGAGTTAAAATCAATAAATCATCCTATAGGGATGAAACATTTATAGAAATCACAAGTCCCAAAAGCAGGTTTGGGCAGCGTGAAAGGCGAAAAGCAGTGTGAGATAATCCTGCCCAAAATGTGAAGAGGATTTTACCACAGGGTAACAGAGGTTTGCACGAAGTGCATAGAGGTAATTTTCTTGCTCTTGCTCTTGCACTTGCACTTGCTCTTGAACTTGTTATCGCTCAAATTCTAACCGCAATCTTAGCGCCTGTCCAAAAGTCGAGCTCCATTCGGCCATTCGGATTATTATAAATGTTTGGATAGCTTTCAATAGCATTCAATGTTTTTCCTGTTTCAGGATTCTGATTTTGAAGCGTACCTGTTGAAATCAGCACATGAAAAGAAGGTCCGAAAACAATGCTCGGCCGTTTTTTACCCAAGCGAATGCTTAAGCTTGGTTCAAACTTAGAGTCTAAAAACAGCGGTTGTTTTTCGTTTGATGGATCAATGATTTGGCGGCTGAGTAGTTCAAAATGCACATGTGCTCGTTTTTCTTTTTTGCCCAGTTCTGTACCAATTCCATAGCCATAGCTCCAAGTGTTTATGCCAACATAAGAGCCATATCCCGCTTGTAAAATATTGTAAAACAACTTGCTGCCCATTCTGTAACTCGCATTGATTGGGTGCACTAAATCAGCGCTTAGTTCAAAGCGATTATAGCCTCTAAGCGAAAATGATAAAATTCCAATACTGAGATTGGACGAATCGCTGAAATTGAATATCCCTATTTGGGTGCCGCTCACTTTTTTGGCCACATTTATAAATCCTGAAATCTGGCTCGAAGCATCGCCACTCACATTCATAAAACCCGCTAATTGCGTGCCTATTAATTCTTTTGCATGGTTTGCAAAACCCGCAATTTGCACCCCTGCTACTTTGCCATGAGCGTTGTTTGCGAAACCTGCAATTTGCACTCCTGTTACGCTTCCTGCTTCATTCCAAAACCCAGCAAGTTGAGCAAATTTCACTTCTTTTTGAGTGACATTGGCAAAACCAGCAGCTTGAAGTCCGTTCATGTTTTCTGTTGCAACATTCAAGAAACCTGCGAGTTGAGTACCAGTGATGCTTCCGCGAAGAATATTTAGGAAACCCGCTGCCTGCGCACCTTCAATCGTGTCGAGCACAATGTTGTAAAACCCTGAAAGTTGCACCCCTTTTATGTTTCCTCTCACGTTATTGAAAAACCCCGCTGCTTGAATACCGCTTACTTCGCCACCAACAATATTTCCTAGCCCAGCGGCTTGAAAACCGGTAACATTGGTTCGAGTAATGTTGACAAGGCCACCAAATTCTACCCCTTCAATAGCGGCATTGTAGCCTGCCAAAAGGTTAAGTGAAATGGTATTAGTTTTCATTCCACTGGTAAAGCGATTGGTTCCGATGCTTGGAATTAAAGACAACTGCACAGGCATTTCTTCTAAGAAATTGAGGTTAATGGCTCGCGCTCTTTGTTTCTCTGGCACCAAAATTTTCACCATCGCCAGCTCTTCCACATCTTTATATTGATACTGCGGCAGAGGCAATGTTGGCATCTTGTCGGGTGCAGCTTGGCGCGGAGTCAGCACTATATCTTGCCTTAGTTTTCGGTCATCGGGTTTTACGACAATGATGGTATCTAAAAACGCTCTTTTACTAAAACTCAAACCCAGCATTTCTTTTTCGGTACTGATTTCTAGCGAGTAAAAACCGTCATCATTGGTGATGGTGCTGAATTTTCCGCCAACGGCATAAATAGTAGCTTTCTGAATGGTTTGACCCGTTACCGAACTCTTTACAAAGCCTTCGATGATGTAGTCTTTTTTTAACGATTTTTCAGTTTGATCCTTCTTCGTTTTGATCATTAAAATATAAGAACCGCGCTCCTGAATCCCGAATTGATTTTTGGTGATAGTGGCAAGTATCGATTGCAGCGATTCATTGCGCAGATTGAGGTTTACGACCTCTTCAGGGTTTAGCTGATCTGTGCTATAGCTAAATGTGCAACCGATTTGAGCTTCAAGCTTTTCGAGTGCTTGCTCCATGGTGCAGGGCGCGCATGTAAGCGAAATTTTTTCGCTCAAGCACGAGGCGAGGCTTAATTGTGCAACAAAACAAAGTATTGTACTTACTATGATTTTGTTTAGCATCCTTCGCCAGAAAAGATAAACGTTGATCCTTCTTTGCTCAATTCTAAATTGAGTGTAAGCGCAATGATTTCGAGCATCGTTTCTGGTTTTTCGTTGGTGAAAACCACTGTTAGTTCGCATTGCTCAATGGCCGTTGAACCGAGTTTTATGTCCAAGTTTAGAAGCTCTTTTAGCGTTGTAGCTACCTGAATGAGTTGGGTTCGTTTAAACTTGATGGTTTTGTCTTTCCAATAAAATGGAGCTGGATTATTAATGTCGCTCACCACCATTTTTTGGTTTGTGCTAGAAACTTCACAAACCTTTCCAGCTGTAACTCGTGCTACTTCTTGGCTGTAAGCCGAAGACACATCTACAATTCCTTCTTCTACTTCTACAATAAGTGGATGCGTTTTTTCTCGTGTGTTTACTTCAAATGCTGTTCCCACAACCGTTACATCGCCACCTTCGGTATGAATAATAAATGGCTGTACGCTGTTTTTTGCTACTTGAAAAAATGCTTTTCCAACAATGGCAACTTCGCGTGTTTCACCTTCAAATCCTTCGGGATAAGTAAGCGTTGTGTTTTCGCTCAAACTCACCACCGTGCCATCATCAAGAATAATGTTTGCAAACTCACTATTGGTTTTAAAAACAAGCTCTGAAGTTTGATTTACAAACCAAAATGCGGCTGAAATACCAATGAAAAACACAATAGAAGCGGCAATGCTCAGGTAGCTGTAAGTAGAGTGTTCGCGCTGAATGGGTTGGGGTTTGATGCCTGTTTGGTTAAGCACCTTTTCCCAGGCAAGCTCTACGTTTGCTTCGGCAGGTTCGGAGAAGTCAATTTCCCAAATACTTGCTAGCAATTCAAATTCTGCCTTGTTTTCAGTTGAAGCGTTTAGCCAATTTTCAAACTGCTCACGTTCTTGTGCAGTGCATTCTCCGGCCAAATATTTGGCGGCTAAATCATGGTCGATATGTGCGTTTGAATCTTTCAATGCTTAATTCATGACAATTGAAAAGAGTTTTACCCCTATGATGAACCAAAAAAATGTTTTCAATACGTTTAGCGTAGGCGAATGCTGCGTTTTTAAATCTTCTCGCAAGGTTTTCAGTGCTTTTCCCATTTGGTTTTCAATGGTTTTTACACTCAAGTTTAGCTCAGCTGCTATTTGCTGGTATTTTTTACCCTGTATCCGGCTCATCAAAAAAATCTTTTTGCATTGTGGTGGCAAACTTTGAACGGCTTGTTTCACTTTTTGCCTGAATTCTTCTTCTTCTAATAAATCTCGCTGCTCTGAAGTTACCTCACTAGCCAATGCCTGTTGCGCATGCTCAGCCTTTATTTTTTGATGTTTTATTTGGTTTAAACAGCTGTTGTGCGTGCTTCTGAGCAAATAGCTTTTCCAGCTACCTTCTACCTCAATACTAGCTCGTTTTTCCCAAAGATTTACAAAGAGCTGCTGCACTGCATCTTCGGCTTGCTCCTGGTCGTGCAGCAATTTGCGAGCATAGCCTACCAGCATGGTATAATGCGACTTGAAGAGCGCTTCAAATTCTGTGCTATTGGTGAGGTTGGTTGACACGGTTTATTTGTGGCGGCTAAAGTAATGTCATTTTTCAAAAAGGGTTTGATTATGAAAAGCAATTGTGAATGCTCAAGTCGTGTTTTTGCCTTTGCCAATAAAAGCCAAAAGCCGCTAAAAACCTTGAAGCTAAAAATTTGGCCAGCAAAGTTTATTCATCTTCATGCCAACACAACAATCATGGCTAAAAAACTCATTTTCATTGCGCTTGCCATTGCCCTTTTGGTGGGTTCAGCGTTCACGATTTCGGTAAACGATTTTCCAGCATTTTCAAAGTCAAACCACCAAAACCAATTTCAGGTGGGCGATTTGGTGTTTCAAACCAGCAATTCATCGCAAAGCAAAGCCATACAATTGGCTACCGATTCTAAATTTTCGCATGTAGGAATGGTGGTTTCGCATCAAGGTAAACTCATGATGCTTGAAGCGGTGCAGCCTGTGAAACTCACGCCAATAAATGAATTTGTGGCGCGTGGCACCAATGGCAATTATGTGGTGAAAAAACTTAAGCCAGGTTTTAGTGCTTTTTCTGATGAAAAAAAAGATGAGCTAGAACGTTTTTACACGCCTCTTTTAGGGAAGAACTATGACATCTATTTCAACTGGAGCGACAAAGAACTCTATTGCTCCGAGCTAGTTTGGAAGGTTTATAAAGAAGTGTTGGGTATTGAGCTGAGCCAACCAAAACCACTTAAATCATACCACCTCGATCATCCTTTGGTAAAAGAACAAATGAAGGCGCGCTATGGCGAAAACTTACCGCTGAATGAGGTGATGGTGTCGCCACAAGATTTGTTTGAGTCGACCTTCTTACAGTAGCTTTATCAAACAGAAAAACCGGAAGCAACCCCACTTCATCTAATCACTCTTTGGGTCACCTCCGGTTGAAAAGCGCGTACTTTTCTCTCTAACCTACCGTATGTGTTTTTTGGTTTAAACCAAGGCGTTTACTTGTAACCAGCTTCCGCCATTTTCGCATTCCACACCTTGTGCTTGAAGAATGTAAGTAGCTTGGCCGCTGCGGTTTCCGCTGGCACAACAAAGCACCACTGGTTTGCCCATTTCTTTAATTTCTGCCACTCTATTCTCAATCACTTGAAGTGGAATATTGATAGAGCCAGCTACGTGTCCGCCTTGAAATTCTCCTGGGCTTCTTACATCAATTATTGCTGCTCCTTTTGCAATCATTTCTTTGATTACTGGGTCTGTGTCTGTTCCGAACATTGATCCAAACATGGTATATACGTTTTTAAAATTTTTGACTTTTTGTTTAACTAATAGTGCAATGTTAAAGCCTTGCACTGGGCTTAAAAGTTACTTAAGTCACACTCGACAAATTCTTTTGCAAATGGCTTAAGAATCTTTGCTCTGCGCGGCTTCTAAGCGCTCAAGACGCTCAATTATTTGGTTTAACTTATTGATAATGATGATGTGCGTTTTCTTTGCATCAATGCCTACTGGGCTGCTGTCGCTGTGAATGAGCTTGGCTATTTTATCAAAGGTTTCTTGGCTGATGTTGTCTTCCATGTTGTTTGGTTTTTGAGATTGGCTTACAAGGTAGAAGGACAAACGTAAGCCGTAGTTTCAATGTCAGCTTCTTGTATGGCCTTGAAACCACCTTTCACATCAATCATGTTGTGATAACCTCTCGATTTTAGAATAGAAGCTGCGATCAAAGAGCGGTAGCCACCTGCACAATGAATATAAAATGCGCCATCTTTTGGAAACTCAGCCATATTTTGGTTGATATAATCTAAGGCAACATTTTTAGCTGTTGGCAGGTGTTGCGACAAGAATTCGCTCTCTTTTCTTACGTCTATAATGGTCACATCATCTGCACTCATTTTATCTTTTAGTTCTGTTGCTGTAGCACCATCAATGTGGTCTACTTCAAAACCTGCTGCTTTCCATGCTTCAATGCCGCCCTTTAGGTAGCCCAACGTATTATCAAACCCAACGCGAGCAAGACGCGTTACGGTTTCTTCTTCTCTTCCTTCTGGGGTTACTAATAAAATGGGTTGCTTCACATCGCTTACCAACGCACCAACCCATGGCGCAAATTGGCCATCTATTCCAATAAAAATGGATTGTGGAATAAATGCTTCCGCAAAGTCGTTTTGATGACGCACATCCAAAATTAAGGCATCGGTTAAGTTTGCGCGTGCTTCAAAATCTTCTGGAGAAAGCGCTGTCATACCTTGGTTCAACACATCATCAATGCTGCTGTAGCCTTCTTTGTTTAGCTTCACATTTATTGGAAAATATGCTGGCGGAGGTAATAAGCCATCGGTTACTTCTTTTATGAATTCGGTCTTGGTCATATCAGCACGCAAAGCATAGTTCATTTGCTTTTGGTTGCCAAGCGTGTCCACGGTTTCTTTCATCATGTTTTTGCCGCAAGCGCTACCTGCACCATGTGCTGGATATACGGTGATGCTATCTGCCAAAGGCATAATCTTTTCGCGTAAGCTGTCAAACAGTAATCCAGCCAAATCTTCTTGCGTCATTGACGCTGCCTTTTGAGCCAAATCAGGTCGGCCTACATCACCTAAGAAAAGCGTGTCGCCACTAAAAATTGCTTGATCGTTTCCGTTTTCGTCACGAAGCAAATAGGTAGTGCTTTCCATGGTGTGTCCTGGAGTGTGAAGCACTTTAAATGTGATGTTTCCAAGATTGAAAATTTCACCATCCTTGGCAATATGCGCTGCAAAAGTTGGTGCTGCCGTTGGGCCATAAATTATGGTTGCACCTGTTTTTTCAGCGAGTGTAACGTGACCGCTTACAAAATCAGCATGAAAATGCGTTTCGAAAATGTATTTGATTTTGGCTCCGTCTTTCGCTGCGCGATCTATGTATTGCTGCACTTCGCGCAATGGATCTATAATGGCAACTTCGCCATTGCTTTCAATGTAATATGCGCCTTGAGCAAGGCAACCGGTATAAATTTGTTCAATATTCATGGGTAATTGTTTCTTGTTTGTGAATACAAATGTCCGTCAAGCGAGAAACCCTCACAGTGACCTGAGTTACACTTTAAATTTTCGGTAATTAACTCGGGTTTTACTTGAAATTGATCGAAAAACCGTCTTTCTTTAAACACTTTTCGGCTTGGAGTATCGAACAGTTTATCTTCATCTATTCAAATCATTTTTTGGAAACAAACCCGACAGATATTGCTATTATTTCGGCCATTGCTCAAGGCAAAACGGCTGGGTTGGGATTATTGTATGATCGGCATATAGAACGTGTATTCAACACAGCGCTTCACTTTCTTCAAAATGAAAATGAAGCAGAAGAAATAGCGCAAGACGTTTTTGTAGAGGTAGTGCGAAGTGCAAAATCTTTTCGCCAAGAGGCAAAAGTGAGTACATGGCTTTATCGCATTACAAGCAACAAATGCCTAGATGTTTTGCGAAAGCGAAAGGCAACAAGATCATTGAAAATGGTATTTTCTATTTTTAGAGAACAGCCCGAATTGCAAGTGCCAGATATGGAACATCCGGCACTTTTGATGGAGCGAAGCGAACAAACGGCTCAAATTTTCACAGCATTGAAGCAATTGAATGACAGGCAGCACCAAGCATTTGTATTGCGATATTTTGAAGATTTGGGTCAAAAAGAAATAGCCGACATCATGCAGGTAAGCGAAAAAAGCGTGGAAGGTTTGCTGCAAAGGGCAAAGTCTGAACTGCGCGTTTTATTAAAGGACTTGCGGAGGAATGATTAGCAAAATGCGTCAAAAGAAATAGTATGAACGAAATGGAACATCCATCATTTGATTACTTAGCTAATGCAGGCAAAAAGCTGCCAAAGCACGGCTTATTGCCAGCGATTGAAGCGCGCTTAAAAGCGGATATTAAAATGCGCAAACAAGTGATTTTAATTGCGGCTGCAAGTGTGGCCACGTTGATGATAAATGTAGCCGTCTATGTGCATGTGAATAACGATGATTCGTCAACACAACAAGTGGCTGTCACCAACATTGGAAGCCTCAATCAGTCGTTTAACCTGTATCAATAATCGGATGAAACCCATTAGAATATTAATCATTATAACAATCGTTCTCATGCTGATGAATGGCTTGTTAGTGTTTGAAATACTCATGCATAAGCCACCTAGACATCCGCGTCACATAGATTATAAGCAGCAAGTGATTGAGCAACTTCATTTTGATGAGCAGCAGATAGAAGCTTACGGAAAGTTGGTACAAGAGCACCGTATTTTGATGGTTCGTTTAGAAGAGTTGAAGGGCGAAAAAATGGCGGTTTACTTTAACCAACTAAACCAAAGTGACTCAAGTAATGCAACTGATGTGATGAATGACATTAAAATGCTTGAGCAGCAGCGCATTGAAGTAACTTACGATCATTTTGCTAGCATTAAGGCTCTATGCAGGCCAGAGCAGTTGGCTGATTTTGAAACAGTATTGCAAAAAGCAATGCAAATGCTTGCCAATAGAAACGGTGATCCTAGAGGAAAAGGGCATTAAAACAACCCTTGAATTCAAAAAAAAGCGAGTGAAAACAAAAGTCAACACTCGCTTTTAAACTTAAAAAAAACGTTTTAGTGCTGAATCATCAGCTTTTGGGTAAAGGTGTTTTTACCATCGGTAGCTACTACTAAATACTCGCCATTATAGATAGTTCTGGTGTCAATATGCCAAATGGTGCTGCCTTGATTTAAACTGGTTTCAGCTACCAGACTCCCTTTCATATCATACATTTTTACGCTCATGTTGCTGCGTAAAAGACCCTTTACTTGCACTGCCACCAAGTCGCTTGCTGGATTAGGAAATACAGCTACACTAAGGCTGCTTTCAGCGTTTTCTGAAATACCATTTGGACCAGTATAATCGGTAGTAGACTCAGAAACACTGTTGGTACTGCCGCCATTGGTTACTCCATAATATTCGGGTCCTACCATATAAGGGTAGGCAGAATTCCAGTTTTCATCTACCGTAGCGAAGTATGCATAGGTGCCATTCGGATATTCTGGTGTTACACAAAACCTTCCATTATGCTCATCTAAATCACCACTGTTTGCAATGAACTCATAGTCTTCGCGATACCAACCTAATGGGTAAGCAGCGCTCACATTTGGGCCAGCGGTTACGGTGCTGCCATCTGCATAAGTGGTTCGAGTGCTGATATTTCTTTTTTGATAGCTGCTCATGATGAGTTTTAAGCCGCCTGTGCCATCTGTATTGGCATATCCATATGCACCATATACCGGAAAACCGTCAAACGCAAAACCAATCAATGGTGAGTGCTCGGTTGAATCAAGCGTGAATAAACCGTCTGCTAGGTAAAGTTGGCAAATGTCACTTACTTCAACTAAGTCCATATTAAAAGCGGTTGGGTTTTGGTGATGATGGTATGAGCCACCTTCAAGTGTACCTTGTCCTGGAGGGCCATTGAAAATAGGCGATGGATGACCTTTTGCACAGTCAAAACCATCGTTTTCTGCCATGATCGCATTTCGGTTCCAAACGCCATCGCCCATTGCGTTGTCTTGCTGTGTTGATAATCGGTATGACTGCCCATCCTTATAATCATACATCGGCACACCGTTTATAAATACACCAATGGCGCCAAAAGGCGTGGCGGTGAGCGTTCCAGTGTTTTCAACAGGATTTAAAGGCAATTTAAACAACCATGCATTATTGGTTGCAAGGGATGGATTTCCATCGAGATACGGACCAACTATGTAGCTAGGTATGCCGCTGCAATTGATGTATGCAAAATTGTTTGAATAGCGCACGCGTTGCACATTGGCACTAGCCGTATCGTTAATAGGAGTTGAGTTTCCTGAAATATAATGCCGGCCTGTTATGCCTGTATTATTCAAGAGCCAACTGGTAATGGTCGGGCTTGTTTGTGCTTCTAATTCTGAAACACCGAAACCAGCTATAATGACGAAAAGGAGTAATGTTTTTCTCATAAATGAAGTTTGTTTAGTTGCTTTGACGAAGTGTCTGTGAAAATCCTTCGAAACGAAAATTATTTCCCGCTCGGGTACCCAAATTCGGGATTAAACAAGAACTCTCTATCTGAAAGTGTCATTAGAAATGCGACCAAGTCTATCTTTTCATTTTCGTTTAACGCAATACTATTTTCAAGCTCTTTGGCTAATGTGTTTGAGGCTTCAATTCCCGATTGATAATGATTCATCACTTGGCTCAATGATTTGAATCTGCCATCGTGCATATAAGGTTTCGAAAACTCAATATTGCGAAGCGTTGGTACCTTGAATGTTCTGTTGTCTGCATCGTTTTTAGTAACCATCATTCTGCCTGAATCGCTCAATAAGCTATCTAGTGAAAGGCCATTGTTTTGAAAACTGCCGTTGGTAAAAAGTGGCTCAGTGTGGCAGCTATTGCATTTAGCTTTAAACAAATCGTAGCCGCGCGTTTCCTGTGCAGAAAAGGTAATTTCTCCGCGCTGCATTTGGTCGTATTTCGAATTATCCGAAACCAATGTGAGTTGAAACTGAGCTAGCGCTTTGAGCATATATTCTCCAGTAAGGTTAGAATCGCCAAAGGCTTGAAAACACCACGTTTTGTAGTTAGGATTTGGCGCTAATTTCTCCACTACTTCGGTAATACTAGAACCCATTTCGTTAGGGTGACTAATAGGTGCCAAAGCCTGCATGTCAAGATGATTGACCGCTCCATCCCACATAAAACTTTTGTTCCAAGCCAGGTTGATTAGCACAGGCGAGTTTCTAGTACCAATACGATCATCAATGCCGTGGCTTAGCTCGTGATCAACATGGGTAAATGCGGTG
>Ga0100380_10003508_pt1 | contig 16602 bp, 28 predicted proteins | sample CryGeymeta201504_FD_80417 | JGI IMG/M metagenome (GOLD analysis project Ga0100380, IMG submission 80417) | Groundwater microbial communities from Crystal Geyser aquifers in Utah, USA - Crystal Geyser metaG 2015-04 | ecosystem: Environmental > Aquatic > Deep subsurface > Groundwater | place... | reverse complement strand
GGTTGTGACATTGATAGCACCGATAGCGATGGATGAGGGCTTACGCTTTGCGATACGTGAAGGTGGTCGTACCGTAGGTGCCGGGGTCGTAGCGAAAATTATTAGTTGATAGAGTGAATTATGAGCGCAAAGCAAAGAATTAGAATTCGGTTAAAATCGTTTGATTACAAGTTACTTGAACGATCGACACAAGAAATCGTTGATACAGCAGCACGAACAGGTGCAGTGTTGCGCGGTCCTACGCCGCTACCAACACGTAAGAAAAAGTTTACGATTTTGATTTCTCCGCACGTTAATAAAGATGCGCGGGACCAATATGAAATTCGGACGCACATGCGCTTATTAGATATTGTTGATCCAACTGATAAAACAGTAGATGCTTTAATGAAGTTGGATCTTGCAGCTGGTGTTGACGTACAAATTAGTATTGATAGCGTAGATTAGCAAACAGTTGCTCTAGTTGAGAGGTTGTAATGGAACAGAAAGTAATTGGTGTAATCGGTCATAAGTGTGGAATGACCCAATTTTTTACCCCAGAAGGGGAAGCCATACCAGTATCAGTAGTCGCTGTTGAAGATAATTATATTATCGATATTAAGACTAAAGAACGCGATAACTACTCTGCAATTTTGGTTAAATCTGGCAAAAAGAAGCCAAGCCGAGTGAATAAGCCGACGACTGGAGTTTATCGTAAAGCGCAAGTCGAACCAGGCAAGTTAATGCGTGAATTTCATGTCATTGAGTCTGATATCGAAGCAGGTGAGTTGCAAGTCGGTAAAGAACTAACTGTGGATCAGTTTACCGTGGGTCAGTACGTTGATGTCATGGGTACCAGTAAAGGTAAAGGTTTCCAAGGCGGTGTTAAGCGACATAATTTTAGAACTCAAGATGCCACCCACGGTAACTCATTATCGCACCGCGTGATCGGTTCTACCGGTCAAAACCAGTCGCCAGGGCGAGTATTTAAAGGTAAAAAAATGCCTGGACAAATGGGTAACAAAGCTTGTACAGTTCAAAGTTTAGAAGTCGTAAAAGTTGATGTCGAGCGTAATCTATTATTGATCAAAGGTGCTATTCCAGGACATCCTGGTGGTCATGTAATTGTTAAGCCAGCAGTTAAAAAAATTAATACTAAAGGAGATAAGTAATGCAACTTCCTGTATATCAAGCTGGTACCCTAAACCATAATGAGACAGTGACATTAGCACCTGAAGTATTTGAAAAAGAGTTTAACCAACCTCTAGTTCATCAGGTTTTGACAGCATATATTGCAGGTTCAAGACAAGGTACAAAAGCACAAAAAACCAGAGCTGAAGTCAGAGGTGGTGGAAAAAAACCTTGGCGTCAAAAGGGTACTGGGCGTGCTCGGGCAGGTTCAATCCGTAGCCCAATTTGGCGCGGCGGGGGTAGAGCATTGGCTTGTAAGCCAAGAGATTACACCCAAAAAGTTAATCGTAAAATGTATCGCGCTGCGATTCGATCAATTTTGTCAGAGTTAGTGCGTAACGAGCGACTAATGATTATCGATGATTTAAAATTAGAGCATCCAAAAACTAAAGATTTACTTAAAATTCTTCAGCCAATGGAGCTTAATCATGCATTGATCATTACAGATATGCTTGATGAAAATTTATATTTGTCGGCACGTAACATTCCAAATTTAGATATTATTGATGCTGACATGCTTGAACCCTACGGGCTTATCGGTTTTGAAAAAATTGTAATGACCGCAAGTGCTGTGAAAATGGTAGAGGAGCAGTTAGTATGAATTTAGAACAAGCGACTAAACTGATTCAAGAGCCTTACATCTCTGAAAAAGTATCTTTCGTGGGTGAAAAGAATAATCAAGTGGCTTTTAAAGTTGCTCCTGATGCAACTAAACCAGAAATTAAAAGTGCGATAGAAAAGTTATTCAAAGTTGAAGTCACTGGTGTGAGCATATTAAATGTCAAACCAAAGATTAAGCGTTTTCGACAACGTTTGGGTAAGCGTAGTGGCTGGAAAAAAGCATATGTAATGTTGGCGGAAGGCAACGATATTGATTTTACCAAACCTATTTAAGAAGGTAGTACGAAATGGCGATTAAAAAATATAAACCAACTTCTCCGGGACAACGCTTTAAGCAAGCGACTGACCGTTCAGGTTTATACAAGGGTAGACCTTATGCAAAATTAACGTCCAGTAAACGTAAACATTCTGGTCGAGGGCATAAAGGACGAATTACAGTTAGACATCAAGGCGGTGGACATAAACAGCTATACCGAGAAATTGATTTCAAACGCACAAAAGACAATATTGTTGGTAAAGTAGAGCGTATAGAATACGATCCAAACCGCACCGCATTTATTGCTTTAGTATTATACCGTGATGGTGAGCGACGTTATATTATTGCGCCAAAAGGTTTAGCGGTTAATGACCAAGTGATATCAGGAATTGAAAGCCCAATTAAAGTGGGTAACTGCTTGCCAATTCGTAATATTCCGTTGGGTACAAATATTCACAATGTTGAATTGAAGCCTGGAAAAGGTGCTCAATTAGCACGTAGTGCAGGTTGTTATGTTCAATTGATGGCAAAGGAAGGAGAGTATGCTACAATCCGCCTGCGCTCAGGTGAAACACGCAAAGTCTTAGCAGATTGTCGTGGCACAATTGGTATCGTGAGCAATGAAGATAAAAATTTAGTTGTTTTAGGTAAAGCAGGAGCTAAGCGACATCGTGGGATTAGACCTACAGTTCGCGGGGTGGCAATGAACCCAATCGACCATCCTATGGGGGGTGGTGAAGGCCGCAGCTCAGGTGGACGACATCCATGTACACCAAAAGGTAAACCAACTAAAGGATATAAAACACGTCGAAACAAGCGTACAAATAAATATATCGTACGTCGTCGTGATGGTAGTAAGACTAAGTAAAAAGTGAGGAAATAGCCGTGGCTCGTTCACTAAAAAAAGGCCCATATGTCAGCGTTAAGCTACAAAAAAAAGTTTTAGTAGCTATTGCAGAAAAATCAAAAAAACCGATCAAAACATGGTCGCGAAGTTCAATGATTATTCCAGAGATGGTAGGTTTAACAATAGCTGTTCATAATGGTAAACAGCATATACCAGTATTTGTTACTGAAAATCTAGTTGGGCATAAACTTGGTGAGTTTGCCCCTACTCGATTATTCAAAGAACATGCTGGCGACAGAAAGAAATAAGAGGATATTAATGGAAACTTCAGCGAAATTAAGACACGCAAGAATCTCAGCCCAAAAAGCACGGCTGGTGGCTGATCAAATTCGTGGTTTGCCAGTTGATAGAGCGATAGATTTGTTAGATTTCAGTGTCAAACGAGCTGCACGTATGATTAAGCAGTTACTAGTTTCGGCGATTGCAAATGCTGAAAACAATGATGGTATGACACCAGATGATTTGAAAGTGAGTCGAATTTTTGTTGATCAAGGAACCGTAATGAAACGTATTCGACCACGTGCACGAGGACGAGCGTGTCGTATCTTAAAACCTACGTCACACATTACGATTATATTATCAGATTCATAAGAGGGGCAAAGTAGATGGGTCAAAAAGTCAATCCAAATGGTATCAGACTTGGTATAGTAAGACAGTGGGATTCCACTTGGTATGCTAATCAAAATTTTGCTGACTATGTATATTCTGATTTTAAAGTTAGAGGATATTTGCACAAAAAACTTGCTGATGCTGGTATTTCTCATATTAATATTCAACGTCCAGCCAATAACGCAAGAATAACTATCCATGTAGCTAGGCCTGGTGTAGCTATCGGCCAGCGTGGGAAGGGTGCTGAGTCATTGCGTGAAGATGTTGCTAAAATTATGGGCGTTCCTGTCCATATTAATATTGAAGAATTGCGTAAACCTGAGCTAGAAGCACAAGTTGTTGCTGATACCATAGCACGTCAGCTTGAGCAAAGAATTATGTTCCGAAAAGCAATGAAGCGTGCGGTTTCGAATACCATGCGAGCGGGTGCCGAAGGAATAAAAGTTTGTGTTAGCGGTCGTTTAGGTGGGGCTGAGATAGCACGTAGTGAATGGTATCGTGAAGGCCGTGTGCCCCTACATACTTTTAGAGCAGATATTGATTATGCCCTTTCTGAAGCACACACAACATATGGTGTGATCGGGGTGAAAGTGTGGATTTTCCGTTCTGAAAACATCGGCTTCAAAAAACGCAGCAAGCCTGTAAAAAAGAATCGGGTTCCTAGAGGAGAACAAGACAAATGATGCAGCCACGACGTAATATTCGAAAACAGCACAAAGCCATGCGTCGCTTGACTGGTATGACCTCACGTGGTGCGACAATAGCATTTGGCAAATATGGTGTTAAAGCAACCACTTCAGGTTATGTGACAGCACGTCAAATTGAATCTGCAAGGCGTGCAATTACTCGTCATATTAAGCGGGGAGGAAAAGTTTGGATTCGAATTTTCCCAGATAAACCAATTACTAAAAAACCTTTAGAAGTTCGTCAAGGTAAAGGTAAAGGCTCAATTGATCATTGGGCAGCAGTGGTTAATCCTGGAAGAATCCTCTTCGAACTTGAAGGAGTTTCAGAAGAATTAGCGCGCGCAGCATTTCGTTTAGCGGCAGCTAAGCTTCCAGTTAAAATAGTATTTGTAACAGAAACGGTAATGTAACATGAAAGCAAAAGAATTAGCGGGTTTAACTCATGCTGAGTTAAGCTCTGAGTTAGAAAAACTAATGCAACAAGATTTCAATTTGCGCATGATGAAAGGTTCTCGACAAGAGGTGAAACCACATTTATTTAAGCAAGTACGCAAGGCGATTGCTCGAGTAAAAACCATCATGACTGAAAAAAGTCTGGAAGAAGGTAAATAGTGATGGCAGATGTTGAAACTAAACGTAATAAACGTGCCTTAACTGGCAAAGTTGTAAGTGACAAAATGGAAAAAACCGTTGTCGTCAACGTTGTACGTCAAGTGCGTCATAAATTGTATAAAAAATATATTAAAGTAAGTAAGAAATTTAAAGCACATGATGAAAACAATCAATGCCGTATTGGTGATGTAGTAAGAATCGTAGAAAACCGTCCTTTGTCTAAAACAAAGACATGGATGTTAGATGAAATAATTGAACGTAGTCGTTAATTAAAAAGAGCGACTACTAATCGCACGGAGAGCTTTTAATTTAAAGTTTTCGTGTTATAATTGCCGCCCTGGCTTATGCTAGGGTCTAGTAGATAGTAGATAGACATTTGAAAGTGGGGTTAATTCAATGATACAGATGCAGTCAATGCTCGATGTCGCAGATAACAGTGGGGCCCGTCGTGTCATGTGCATCAAAGTTCTTAAAGGTGACTTTGCTGGTATTGGCGATGTTATTAAAATCACCGTGAAAGAAGCGATACCTAGAGGTAAAGTGAAGAAAGGTGATGTGCTTTTTGCTTTAATAGTACGTACTAAAAAAGGTGTTCGTCGTGCGGATGGGTCAGTTGTTCGTTTTGATGGTAATGCTGTAGTTTTACTTAATTCGCAAAAACAGCCAATTGGTACACGTGTTTTTGGCCCAGTTCCACGGGAGTTGCGTGATATGTATATGAGAATTATTTCATTGGCTCCAGAGGTTATTTAAGCATGAGAAAATTAAGACAAAATGATGAAGTAGTAGTTATTACTGGTAAAGATAAAGGTGCTCGCGGATCAATTGCACAGGTTCTTCAACCTAAAAAGCGCAAGTATGGTTGTCTACGAGGGCCTAGAGTAATTATCACAGGTGTTAATTTGGTGTCTAAACACAAGCGTGGTAATCCACAGCAAAATCAACCTGGCGGTATTGTGAAGGTAGAAGCACCAATCGATTTATCAAATGTTGCTATCTGGAATCCAAATACAAAAAAAGCTGATCGTGTTGGATTCAAGCTTTTAGAAGACGGAACCAAAGTGCGTTATTTTAAATCAAATGGCGAATTAATAGATATTTAAAAAGTTATAGTGGAAGGTAGATACTGATGCAACAAGATTACCAAAAATTTTATCGTGACGAGGTAGTCCCGGCATTGATGAAAAAGTTTAATTATAAATCAGTTATGCAGGTGCCTAAGATTACAAAAATCACTCTTAACATGGGTGTTGGCGAAGCAGCAGCTGATAAAAAACATTTGACCAACGCGGTTAATGATTTAACTGCTATTGCAGGGCAAAAAGCAATTATTACGTATGCTCGTCGTTCAGTTGCCGGCTTTAAAATCCGTGAAGGTTGGCCAATTGGTTGTAAAGTGACTTTACGACGAAAATTTATGTATGAATTTTTAAAGAAATTTATTAATATCACCGTACCTAGGATACGTGATTTTAGAGGTTTAAATCCTAAAGCCTTTGATGGCAGAGGCAATTATAGTTTAGGATTGAAAGAGCAAATTGTATTTACAGAAATCGATTTTGATAAAGTAGACGCGATTCGTGGTTTGGATATTGCTGTGACAACTACGGCTAACTCTGATAAAGAAGCAAGAGCATTGTTGGCCGAATTTAATTTTCCATTTCGCGATGTTGATGGTGAAACTAATTAATTATTAATGGGGTTATAGGGTGGCAACACAAGGTAAGATTCAAACTGAAGCTCGTAGAAAAAGGCTTGCAGAAAAGTATAGCAGCAAACGTGAAGAGTTAAGAGAGCGTTTAGCACAACTTTATCATAAAATTCTCATTGGTGAAGAAGATGAGGCGGTGTTTGTTGAAGTTGAAGAGCTGCAGCAGAAATTAGATTCTATGCCACGTAATTCATCTTTGAAACGTCGACGCAATCGTTGCCGAATCACAGGACGGCCTCGTGGGTACTATAGAAAATTCGGGTTGTGCCGTAACATGATTCGCCAACTAGCGATGATGGGCTTAATACCTGGCGTTGTTAAGTCTAGTTGGTAATAGTTGGAGAGTAAATAACATATGAGCATGCAAGACCCAATTTCAGATATGCTAACTCGAATTCGCAATGCGACGATGGTTGGTCATACAAATGTTTCAATGTCTTCATCAAAACAAAAAGCTGCTGTAGCTAAAGTGCTTAAAGAAGAAGGCTTTATTAATGACTTTGAAGTTGTTGAGCAATCTCCTGCACCTTGTTTGAAGATTGAGTTAAAGTATTATGAAGGTAAATCAGTTATTTCGGGAATTAAACGCGTAAGCTGTCCTGGACTAAGGGTTTATAAATCATATAAAGATATTCCTAAAACTTGGGGTGGATTTGGGATTTCAATAGTCTCTACTTCTTTAGGAGTGTTATGTGACCGTAACGCCCGCCACCATAAAGTTGGTGGTGAGGTATGGTGCCAGGTTTGGTAGGAGGAATAAAATGAGCGTTCGTGTTGCTAAAAGACCAATTAAGCTTCCTAAAGGTGTGTCAGCGACCATTAATAATAGTGTAACTGATAAGAACATTAAGATTAAAGGCCCTAAAGGAGAAATTGCGTATACAATTCCTTCTGAAATAGACATTGCTCAAAATGATGATGAGTTACAAGTTCAATGGCCAAACCTTGAAAAACGTACTCGTGAATTAGCGGGTACCACGCGTGCCAATGTAAACAATATCGTCATTGGTGTACATGAAGGCTTTAAAAAAGCATTAGTCATTAACGGTGTGGGTTATCGTGCTCAGGTTAGTGGTGATAAATTAGTATTAACTCTGGGGTTTTCGCACCCTGTCGAGTATCCAATTCCTAATGGAATTACGATTACTGCGCCTCAACCTACTGAAGTTGTGGTTGAAGGTATTAGTAAACAGCAAGTTGGTCAAATCGCTGCTGAAATTCGTGCATATCGGCCGCCTGAACCTTATAAAGGCAAAGGCATACGGTACAAAGGTGAAATTATTGTTAAGAAAGAAACCAAGAAAAAGTAGGTTTCAATAGGTAAGATTGGGATTATTTTCAAATGAAAACTAACGCAAAGCAAACTCAACGATTACGACGGGCTAAAAGCACCCGCATGCATATTCGTGAGCTACAGCAAAAGAACCCAGAATTAGTGATGCTGACGGTGCATAAAAGTAATAATCATATTTATGCGAACGCAGTTGTTTACGATTGTTATTCAGCGCAAACTAAAGTAATTGTTACTGCATCGACATTAGAAGGTGCTATTCGAGAGGCTTGTAACAATAAAACTGGAAATATCGATGCAGCTAAGCATGTAGGTAAAACGGTTGCTCAGCGGCTGTTAGAAAAATTGCCACAGGTGAAAATAGCATTTGACCGTTCAGGTTATAAGTATCACGGTAGAGTAAAAGCGCTAGCCGAAGGTGCTCGTGAGGAAGGCTTAAATTTTTAAGGTGTGATGATAGATGAATATGTCAGCAAAAAAGACTGAACCTAATATGTATGAAGAACGTTTACTTAACGTCCGCCGCGTGACCAAAGTTGTTAAAGGTGGTCGTATTATGAGTTTTTCGGCAGCTGTGGTGGTAGGTAACGGCCAAGGCAAAGCTGGCCTTGGGGTCGAAAATGCTCGTGAAGTACCTGTTGCTATTCAAAAAGCAATTGAAGCTGCAAAACGCAATATGATATCCATTCAATTAAATGGTGATACGGTTTACCGCGAAGCGAAATTAAAACACGGCGCGACTCAAGTTTATATGAAACCTGCAGCACAAGGTACGGGTATTATTGCTGGTGGTGCAATGCGTGCATTATTTGAAGTATTAGGTGTCAAAAATATTCTTGCAAAATCTATGTATTCACGTAATGCAATCAATGTCGTACGAGCAACGTTGAGAGCACTGCAAGAAATGGAAACCCCCGACTATGTTGCTGAAAAACGCGGAATTCCACTAGAACAATTGATGGGTGAAATTAATGAGTAAAGAAGTTAAAAAATTACGCTTAACATTAGTCAAGAGTTTAATTGGTCGTATACAAAAACACAAAGAAACTATCCGATGTTTAGGTTTACGTCGGATTAGAGGCAGCGTTGAAGTCGATGTTAATCCAAGCACTATGGGTAGAGTGAATCAAGTTTCTTATTTGCTCAAGATTGAGGAGCTTTCATAATGCATTTAAATACACTAAGTCCCGTAAACCGTCGGACTAAAGCAACTAGAGTTGGTCGGGGCTGGAGTTCTGGCAAAGGTAAAACTTGTGGTCGTGGGACTAAAGGTCAGCATGCTAGAAATACAGTCAAACAAGGTTTTGAAGGTGGACAAACCCCTTTTCAACGACGTGTGCCTAAGTTTGGCTTTACGTCTTGGCGTGAAAAATATAGTGCTGAAATTGGTACGGATAAGTTAGCTAAAGTAGACGCTGAGATGATAGATTTAGATGCGTTGAAAGCTGCAAACTTAATTCGAAATCATATCAGATTTGTTAAGATTATTGCTGCAGGTGAAGTGAATAAAACAGTGAAAATCAGCGGGATTAAAGTTACCCAAGGTGCTAAACAATTAATTACTTCTGCTGGCGGGTCAGTAGAATAGTAATATAAAGAGTAAAAAATCTGTTATGGCTAATGTAAATTCAAATAAAATGCTTGCGACAACCGGTTTACGTGAACTAAAAACTCGCCTGCTATTTGTTGCATTAGCAATTCTTGTTTACCGAATCGGTGCACATATTCCAGTTCCAGGCCTCGACCCCATTAAGCTTGCAAACTTATTTAAACAAGTCAGTGGCGGCATTGTTGGGTTTTTGAATATGTTCTCTGGTGGGGCGTTACAACGCTTTACAGTGTTTGCACTTGGGGTTATGCCTTATATTTCTGCTTCGATTATTATTCAGTTACTTGCTGCAGTCCTTCCTAGTTTAGAACAATTGAAGAAAGAAGGTGAAGCTGGGCGACGAAAAATGAACCGTTATACACGGTATCTAACCCTGACTCTAGCATTATTCCAAGCTGTTGCTGCGGCTAAGTTGCTCGCTGCCAACGGTGTAGTTCTTAATCCATCAGTACCTTTTTATACAGTTGCAGCATTAACTTTAGCAACTGGCACCATGTTTTTAATGTGGCTTGGTGAGCAAATCACTGAAAAAGGTGTTGGTAACGGTATTTCTCTGATCATTTTCTCTGGTATTGTGGCAGGCTTACCCTCTGCATTCGGGCGCACTTTAGAGATGGCTCGTCAAGGTCAACTGCAAGCAATTTCATTGATTTTTATCGTTGCTTTTATTTTATTAGTTGTGGCGTTTGTGGTTTTTGTTGAGCGTGGTCAAAGGCGTATTACTGTTAATTATGCGAAACGCCAGCAAGGTCGTAAGCTTTATGCTGCTCAGACTTCGCATCTACCCTTTAAAATCAATATGGCTGGAGTTATTCCACCAATTTTTGCAGCAAGTATTTTAACCTTACCGGCGTGGTTGGCTGAGGGTTTTGGAAAAGGTTCAGATATTGCGTGGTTATCACAAATTAGTTATTTGCTACAAGCAGGGCAGCCTTTATACATTATGCTTGAGGTTGTAGCGATTATATTTTTTAGCTTTTTTTATACTGCGCTTGTTTACAACCCTAAAGATACTGCAGATAATCTAAAAAAATCAGGTGCATTTATTCCAGGAATTCGCCCAGGCGAACAAACCACTCGTTATATCGATCAAGTGATGACTAGATTAACGCTTGTTGGTTCAATTTACTTGTTATTTGTGGCATTATTGCCTGAAATTATGACTAGGGTCTGGCATGTTCCATTTTACTTTGGTGGCACCTCACTTTTGATTATAGTAGTTGTATTAATGGACTTTATTGCTCAAATTAATGCCCATTTAATGTCTCACCAATATGAGTCTTTAATGAAAAAAGCGGGTAACAAGCGAGCAGGAATGCCTGGTGGCGGATTGTTACGGTAAATAAGGTAGGAAAAAATGAAGGTTAGAGCATCAGTCAAACGTATGTGTCGAAATTGCAAAGTCGTCAGACGAAATGGTGTAGTGAGAATAATTTGCACAGATCCTAAACATAAGCAACGTCAAGGTTAGAGTTCTTGATTTTTGTTTAGATTTTAGTTATCTTTGTGGGTTTTTTATAGAATGAAAGTATGTAGGTAAGGAGCAGATTGAATGTCGATCCGAATAGCCGGGGTCAATCTTCCAGATAAGCAGGTAAAATATGCACTAACTGCTATATATGGTTTAGGTACAAGTTTATCCGGTAAAATTTGTGAGTCACTAAATATTGATCCAGCAAAACGGATCTCATCATTAGATGACGCTGAGTTAGAGGCGTTACGTAATGAAATAAGTAGTGGTAAATATTTAGTCGAAGGTGATCTACGATCAACTGTTAGCAGAGCGATTAAACGTTTGAAAGATATTAACTGCTATCGAGGCATACGACATCGTCGAGGCTTACCATTACGAGGTCAACGCACACGTTGTAATGCACGTACTCGCAAAGGGCCAAATCGTGGTGCGGTTGGTAAGAAAAAATAGCTAAAGTTTAGGAATTAAGCATGTCTGTAAAATCATCGCTAAAAAAAACTGGTAAAAAAGTTAAAGCCAAGGTCAAAAAACTTCATGTTCCGAGGATTGTAGTGCATATCACTGCATCTTTTAACAACACCTTAGTAACGGTTACCAGGCCTGAAGGTGATGCTGTTTCTTGGAGCTCAGCTGGAGCATGCGGCTTTAAAGGCGCACGTAAGTCAACGCCATTTGCTGCTCAAACAGCTGTAGAAACAGCGTGCAAAATTGCTAAAGATATGGGTGCTACCATCGCGGATGTATTGGTTAGAGGTCCTGGAAATGGGCGTGAGGCAGCCGTTCGTGCCGTAGCAAGTTTATTTGATATTAGCTCTATTAAAGATATCACTCCGATTCCCCATAATGGAGTGCGTAAAAAGAAAGAGCGACGAGTATAAATTGGATGGAGTAGAATGAATGTCTAGGTATCGTGGTCCAAGACTAAGACGAGCTCGGCAAGTTGCTTATGACTTGTCGTTAACAATCAGAGCAATTGCCTCTAAGTGTAATTTTGAACGCCAACCTGGAATGCATGATAAAAAAGGTCGTGCATCAAACTTTGGGGTGATGAAAAAAGAAAAGCAAAAAGTTCGTTTCCTTTATGGTTTAACTGAGCGGCAATTCAAACGAACTTTTGACGAAGCGCATCGTTTAAAAGGCTCAACAGGTGAAAACTTAATTAATCTGCTAGAGCGTCGTTTAGACAATGCAGTTTATCGACTCGGGTTTGCTGCAACTCGTGCTGAAGCTAGACAGTTGGTTGGTCATAAGTCTATTTTAGTCAATGGAGAAGTTTGTAACATTCCATCTAGGCTTATTAAAGAAAATGATGTGATAGAAATAAGAGAACGCTCTAGAAGTCAGCTTCGAATAAAAGCTGCACTACAAATTGCCGAACAAAATGGTTTTCCGGAGTGGGTGAGTGTGGATCAAGCGAAATTTTCTGGTAAATATCATCGTTACCCTGAGCGCGATGAAGTCATATCAGATATTAACTTAAACTTGATTGTCGAGTATTATTCAAGGTAATCGTAATAAGTAATTTAAGCGGAGAGATACATTCATGTCTAACGTATTCAATGAGCAGATGTTAACACCTAAGGTGATTTCTGTAGATCCTATTAACAAGTGTCGTGCAAGAATCACTTTAGAACCTTTCGAACCTGGGTATGGTTATACGTTAGGACATATGATACGCCGAATTTTATTGTCATCGATGCAAGGTTCAGCTGTAACTGAAGTGCAAATTGATGGTGTTGTACATGAATATAGTGCTCTTGAAGGTGTCCAAGAAGATGTCGTGAACATTTTGTTGAATCTCAAAGGTGTAGCATTTGTATTGCATGAGAAAGAACAGGTTCAACTTATGCTAAAAAAAGCTGGACCATGTACAGTTACCGCAGGTGATATTATACTTGATCATAGCGTAGATGTGGTTAATCCAGAGCATGTAATTGCTCACGTTGCTAAAGGTTCAGAGTTATCAATGATGTTGACAGTTTCAGTGGGTAGAGGCTATCAGCCAGTGACTCAACGTCAACCAACAGATGAAGACGAATTATCTGAATCATCAACCCAGATAGGGACCCTACGTCTAGACTGTTCTTTCAGCCCGGTAAAGCGAGTCAGTTACAAAGTTGAGAATGCTCGGGTTGGTCAGCGAACTAATCTTGATAAATTAATTATTGACCTTGAAACTAATGGAACAATAGATCCTGAAGATGCGATTCGATGTACTGCAACGATCTTACAACAGCAATTATTTGCGTTTGTAGATCTAGAGCAAACCCAAGATATGGGCGGTTGCCGCGCTAAAGAAGAAATCGATCCGGTGCTATTAAGACCTATTGAAGATTTAGAATTGACAGTACGTTCAACAAATTGTTTAAAAGCGGAAAATATTTATTTTGTGGGTGACTTAATTCAGCGTAGTGAAGTTGAGTTACTAAAAACTCCAAATTTAGGTAAGAAATCGCTTACTGAAATCAAGAGTGTACTAGCATCTTACTCATTATCGCTAGGTATGCGTCTTGAAAATTGGCCTCCTGAGCAATTACGCAAAGGTGATTAATGATTATCAATAGATTTTATTTAAAGGAAGTGCACCATGCGCCATAAAAAAGATAGTAGAAGATTCGGTCGTACCAGTAGCCATCGTCGTGCGATGTTTCGTAATATGGTAAGTTCTTTAGTTGAACATGAAATTATCAAAACGACTGTACCCAAAGCAAAAGAGTTGCGACGCGTCGCAGAACGACTTATCACACTTGCTAAAAATGATTCTGTTGCAAAGCGACGACTTGTATTTGCAAGAATCCGAAATAAAGATGCGGTTAAAAAATTATTTGAAACTTTAGGTCCTCGCTATAAAGAAAGACCTGGTGGTTACACTAGAATTATGAAAGCCGGCTTTCGTCTTGGTGATGCAGCACCAGTTGCTTATATAGAGCTAGTTGAACGTCCTAATTCACCAAGTGAAGATGATGAGTAGTCGTTAGGCTACCCATCATCATCTAGTTTCATCTTTTACTTTAAGCATTCGTTCTTATCGTAGATTTTAGGTTTCCCTTTAAGCTTTATCGGTTTTCAATTCTATTCAGTAGCGTGTATGATAAAGTATCTAAAATTAGATGGATTACATTATGACTCAAGCGATAGTGATCAACGATCAAGAAGCTCAGGATTTAATACATACAGTCACTGACCTCATCAAACAAGCAAAAACTAAAGGCGTCACAGATATCGAAGTGGCCGCGAGTATCAATCGTGGTTACGGTGTCGAGGTACGTTTAAACGAAGTTGACAAGCTAGAATATACGAATGATAAAGGATTGGCATTAACAGTTTATTTTGGACATCGAAAAGGTTCAGCTAGCAGTTCTGACTTTTCTTCTAGTGCATTACAAACAGCATTGGAAAAGGCATGTAATATTGCTCACTATACCCACGAGGATCCATGTGTGGGCATGATAGAACCAGAATACTTAGCACATGATTATCCTAATTGTGATTTGTACCACACTTGGGATTTATCTCCTCAGCAAGCCATTGAAATGGCTAAAGAATGTGAGCAGGCGGGTATGGCTTCGGATTCAAAAATCACTAACTCTGAGGGTGTGTCTATCGATACCACCCAAGGTTTCAAAGTTTTTGCTAATTCAAAAGATTTTGTAGGTTCCTATTATGCCAGTCAGCACCAAATCTGCGCTATTCTATTAGCATCAGAAAATCATTTAATGGAGCGCGATTACGAGTTTAGTGTTGCATGCGATCCATCCCAGCTTAATTCGCCAATGGATATTGCTTTAAAAGCTGCAGCAAAAGCGGTCGCAAGATTAAATCCGCGTAGAGTGTCGACAGGAAAATATCCTATTTTATTTAAAGCAGATGTTGCAAGAGGAATTCTTGGTCATTTGATGAGTGCTATTCAGGGCGGTCGTTTATATCGTCAAGCTTCTTTTTTACAAGATAGCTTAGGCCAACAATTATTACCTATAGCGCTTACCTTAGAAGAAAAGCCACATGAGCTAAAAGCTATTGGTAGTGCGCCATTTGATACTGAAGGGGCTGCGGTTAGACGAAGAGAGCTCATTAGCAATGGGATATTACAAACTTATTGTTTAGACAGCTATGCAGCACGTAAATTAAAAATGACGCCCACAGGTCATTCAGGAGGAATACATAATGTTGATTGCTTGTGTGAGCAAACCTATGATTTAACTGAAATATTCAAAACGATGCAAAATGGTTTATTGGTGACCGAGCTTATGGGGCAAGGCGTTAACTTGGTGACAGGAGATTATTCGCGTGAAGCTAGTGGATTTTGGATAGAAAACGGTGAAATAGCCTACCCAGTTTCTGGGGTAACAATCGCTGGAAATTTGCGAGAAATGTTACAGCAGATCATTGCTGTAGGCAATGACGTTGATAAGCGTGGGAATATTCGGACAGGTTCATTATTAATAGAATCTATGATACTTGCGGGAGCGTAGCGAATGAATGAGTTATTCACTGCGAGCAAAGCACGTTTAAAATTGATTCGTAGTAACTCTGGGGAAAACATCAATTGGATTTTGCTACCCGGTGGGCCTGGTTTTGATTCAAGCTATTTTTTATCATTTAGTGTTGACTTAACAATACCTGGGAATATCTGGCATTGTGATTTACCTGGAAATGGTTCTAATATCTTAACCGAAAATGATTATAATTTTTCTCATTGGCGACAAGCACTTCTGGATGTTGTAAAGTCATTAGCCAATGTTATTCTTGTCGCTCATTCATTTGGGGCTATTTTCACTTTAACGGTTCCAGAGTTGGAAACAGAGTTAATGGGCTTAGTGTTGATATGTGCTGCAACTAAATCTTGGAATCAAACTACAAATAAAATTGCTGAACAACGAAGCTTGCCAGTTTTAGATAAATCTAAACATCAGTATCTAAGCGAGATTTCTGACGCAGCGTATAAGCGTTTTTCACTCTCTGCTGGTGATTATTTTTTTACACCTCAAGACGCCACCTTAGGGCGTGATATTTTAAAGCAGACGGCGATGACCCACGCCCCTTTCGAATGGGCAATAAGTGAATTATTTGTTGATTATGATGCGCAGTGGATCCCAGATAACATTCCAACATTATTCATTGGTGCAGAAAATGATTTTGTCACGCCATTTTGTGTATTACAAAATGATAGCCGATTACGACAAGCTCATATTGAATTAGAATTGATTGCTGGGGCTAGTCATTTCCCATGGATTCAGAAAAAACAGCAGGTAATGAATTGCTTAAAAAAATTTTCAGAAAAATTTCAAAGACAAACTGATAGACGAAGTGATCAAACAAAGTGGGTTGATTGGGTTGCAGAATTGCAAGCTATTGCCCAAAATGGTTTAACCTTTAGTCGAAATGTATTTGATACACAACGTTATCAGCAATTACAAACGATCGCAGCAAAAATTGCCGCAAGTCAATCTGAGCAATCTTTTGATAATATTCAACAATTATTTTCTCTTGATACCGACTATGCAACTCCAAAAATTTGCGTCCGTGCGGCAGTTTTTAAAGATAATAAAATTTTATTAGTACAAGAGCGCGATGATGAGTTATGGTCATTGCCTGGTGGGTGGGCAGATATCAACTGTACGCCCACAGAAGCAATTATTAAAGAAGTGATGGAAGAGTC
>Ga0100380_10003505_pt1 | contig 16611 bp, 7 predicted proteins | sample CryGeymeta201504_FD_80417 | JGI IMG/M metagenome (GOLD analysis project Ga0100380, IMG submission 80417) | Groundwater microbial communities from Crystal Geyser aquifers in Utah, USA - Crystal Geyser metaG 2015-04 | ecosystem: Environmental > Aquatic > Deep subsurface > Groundwater | place: USA... | reverse complement strand
TCTTGTTGGGAAATGTTTTGAGATAAATGTACCCTTAATTGAATCCAGGATCTTCCGAGCTTCTTTTAAAAGCTCATCCTTCATACTATACTTGAATACATCAATTGAATAGAATTTGTCTATATATCCATTAAAATCTGACTTTGTCCCATATTTATGATGAAAAATGCTTCTGATATTATCTATGTCACAAACAACTATGACCTTGTCGAAACCAAACTTGTTTTCTTTCTTATTGATATCACTATGCGCTGCAAAAACGTTTAATATTCTGAAAATATGTTCGGGGTCTATACGATCCATATCGTCAATGACAAGAACTGTTTCACTTACTTCATTTTCGTTGACATTTAGTCTTTTTAACTTTTCAACCAACTCTTTGATTAATAAAGTATAGAAGTTTTCCTCGTAAATACTACCGCTCTTGTTGGTAAATTCTGATAAGAAGTCTACTATCTTATCATACTCATTATTTTTCTCTTCCTTAAATTCATCCTTTACTTTTGCAATAAAGTCAATCGTGCGTTCCGCTGACTCCTTTACCGCTCCTCCTATTTCCGGAATTATATTAAAAAATGGTGTGATTATTTTTGCGATCTCACTTTTATTTGAGATAAGCAACTTCTTTGCAATTTTCAAAAATGATTTTACACTGTCATCTATTTCAATCTTTTTCGTAAGAAGCTCGAATAGAATATCATACTTTATTAATTCAAAAATATCTTCGTTAGAGGCCACGGAATAATTTACCGGATACAGATGAATTGCATTGTATTTATTATGTTCCTTAAAAAACTTTTTCAGGAACGTTGTTTTACCATTGCCAAATCTTGATGAAAAAACAATCCTTTTGTTGTTACTCAGCTTCAGATGGTTATCAAAATCAACGAACCTTTCAGGTGTTTCGATTGTGTACGGAGGGTTACTTTCCTCAACACTTGAGATTGTTTCAGATTTGTCCATGTCAATACCAGTGTCTTTATCCATTCATTTGATTTTTTATTTCATCTTACCCCAACACCTCCCTCAGCACCCCCTTCATTACCAGCTCTACCTGTTGTTCACTTTGTTGTACTTCCTGCTCTAGTTGATCGCACAAGGCCATGAAGCGGTTGATGGTTTCGACTTTGGCTTTTCGTTCGGGGAAGGGCTTGTAGAATAGTATGTAATCGGCCCGTTTTCTTTTCCCCCGTGTGTGCATTTTTCCCTGGACGATGATCCGTCCATCAGTGAAAAACACCTCTTCACGTATCTGGGTTTTAATGTTCCAACCAGCTTTTGCCAGAGCAGGGTTGATGTACTTGGTGCAAATGTCGCGTTCTGACAAACTCTTTTTATTCACCATTTTTTATTCTGTTGATGATTATGGCACTCGACATGAAATAGAACCCTTCAAGACAAAGATCAGATAAATGGGAGCGGTTTTGATGAAGTACTATTTGAATTGGATACACAGGTTTTTGTTAATTAGGATGGCTAAGATAGGTAAAAGTCGTTAAGAGGCGTTATATTTATTGGTATTTGTTGAATTTTGGTATTTGTTGGTGAAAATGCCCGGTTTGGATGGCTATTGGCTGCTGAGGTAATTTTTAAGTATTTGTGCTTCATCACCTTTTCCTTTAGGTGAGTTAGAGGGAGTGTCCCAAAGGTCGGGGTGTATCATTCTGTTGGTGGCGAGTTCAATTCTTTTTCCGTTAATGGTAATCCTGAGGTTGATAGGTACTTGACCTTTTAGGACTGAAATATTTGCTAAAGATTGAGGGGTATAAAAAAAGAAAACCGCTCAAATCCAGGGACTTAAGCGGTTTTTATTTTGATGTGTGCTTTAAAAAGCGGTCCGGACGGGACTCGAACCCGCGACCCCCTGCGTGACAGGCAGGTATTCTAACCAACTGAACTACCGAACCATGATTCTATGAACTTTTTCTCTTGAAAGAGGATGCAAAAGTACCCATATTTTTGATATCTGCAAGGATTTAAAATATTTTTATTATTTATTTTCTAATGCATCCTGACCCAACCTCAACCTCACTCCCCCCGACAAAGCCAACAAATAATCTTGTATTTACCACTCTATTTGATTCCCACCATAAAAGCTCCATCGGTGGAGGTGTCGATGTACCTGATATCCTCATTTTTAGCCAATTCTGAAAATTGTTCTTTCCAGTAACGAGGAACCGATCCATCTGTAACAAGGGTATCGGTTTGAACTATTTTAAGCAGGTTTTCAGGTTTTATCCGGGGATTCCCGGTTACAATAACCAGGTCAACGGGTAGCCTGCCACTTAAGGGTACAAAGTTCGTCTTACCATCCAATAGCATAATGCGTCGGTTATCGACTAAAATAAACGGGCCATCCTGATAGAAACACGTTTGTTCGCGTCCGAAAGATGAAGTATCCGTCTTCACTCCAGTAGGATTCAGTCCCCATTTAGCCTGACTTGATTGAAGTGTAAAACTCACTGCGGACAAGTCCCTGGCCAGGACTGAGTCGGCTAGGATGTGGCTCTGGGTTCCCTCAACAAACTGAATAACGCTGTGCTTCCTGATTTGATAGACGATCAGTCCCTGCTGCTCTAGGTGTCTCCAGTGCTGTATGGTTTCGGTTAGCAACAGAAGTGCCGTCAGTAGGAGAGTAGGCAGGAGTAATCGCCATTTGTTTTGGAGAATGAAGCCAAATAGAATCGCTATCAACAGATAAACCAGGACAACCTCAAAAAATGGCAGATATAAATTGGTTATTCCCGGAAAGGGTAAGAATTTTACTAATTCAACCACATAGTTGAGTAAATACACTAATCCCGCCAAACACCAAGCCAATATCTGGGAGAGATAAGGAACCCAGCTAAAGACAATAAATGCCATGCCTCCGGTTAATATGGCAAACGACAGCGGATAAGTGAATAAATTGGTGAGCCAAAACCAGGTAGGAAAAAAATGAAAATAGTATACTGCCAAAGGAAATGTTGCCAGTTGGGCCGATAGCGAAAGTGCCGTGATGGACCAAATGATATCTGCTGCTTTGTTTTTGAAATACACCCAATGGTAAATGGGCTGATAAAGCAATAGAATACCCGTGACAGCCGCGTACGAGAGCTGAAATCCAATATGAAACAAGAGCAATGGATTGAATAGCAGAATGATAATAGCGCTTGAGATCAGGGTGTTCAGATTGTCTTTATGCCAGGAGGTGAGCTGGCTCAAAATAAAAATTGAGACCATGAGACCTGCCCTCAGCACGGATGGTGAAAGGCCGGTGATAGAGGCATAAATCCAAACAAGCATGATCAGGATAAAGGCTTTTAAAATCCTGAGTCGACCACTCTTGTTAAGGAAGCCAAGCAAAAAATTGAAGATAATGAAGATGATTCCCACATGGAGGCCCGAGACGCACAATATGTGCATGGCTCCTGCATACACAAAATTCTGGCGCAGGGTGGCATCCATAAAGTCATCGTTACCTAAGAGAATGGCTGCTGCCACGGCGAATTCCTCTTTGTTCAGCCCGCTGGATTTTAATAGGGATAGCAATTTCCATCTGGTTTGATAAGCCCAGGCGAGCCATCTGTTTGGAGGGTCAACACCTAAAGATTCCCAGCTGCTGTTGTCTATGTACATGGAGAAATGGATGTTCTTCATGGCCAGAAAATTCCGGTAATCAAATTCTTCAGGGTTTAAAGGGCTTGCAACCGAAACGGGTGATCCCTTTACTGTGATGAGGTCGCCATACCTGAGTTCTGCGGTACGACTACATTTCTCGAAATAACCCTGAATATGCAAAGGAGATTGTTCTGTTTTCATACTGCTGTCTACAACATAGGCTTCCAAAGCGGCAGTGATTACATTCTCTCCAATACCGGGGTCGGATACCAGCCGGGCCAGGTAGACACCATTTTCAGATGTCGGGTTTTCCTGGTTAGAAAGTTGTAAAGAGGAGACCAGTATTCCGAGGAAGAAAAATAAAAGTCCAAAAGTGAGACCGGTCAGCCATCGGAAAGCATGCCGGTTCAAGCCAATTATCACAATGATATAGGTAAAAAACGACAGTCCCGTTCCCATCCAAATCAGCAAGGGTGTCAGGTCCAAATGACCCACAAAGTAGTTCCACGTCAATATTCCGGCAATATACCAGATCAAAATTCTAAAAGCCGGTCGTTTGGACCAAAACATTGTTTATTGGTTGGGTTAGTGGCACTAAGATAGACAAAACAAAGGATATCAGGATATTTTGCGATTGTTTTTTTTCGGAGTAAGAAATATGCCTGATTTATGAAAATAAAAAAGCCACCTTCTGAATGAAGGTGGCTTTAGGGTGGGAGATGAGGGATTCGAACCCCCGACCCTCTCGGTGTAAACGAGATGCTCTGAACCAGCTGAGCTAATCTCCCTTTGTTGGAGCTCTGAACCTCCCCCCGATACTTATCGGGGTTATCGGGAGAGCTAATCTCCCTGTTTGTAAAGAACAATATTGTTTAAAAGCGTGTGCAAAGATACACGGTTATTTTGTTTGTACAATAGTTTTAAAAAAAATATCTGTCAATCGAAATGTTTTATATTCTCTGTCTTCAATCCCTCTTTTGTTAATTTTGCATGGTTTTAAAAAAACGGATAATTGCTGAAAACCTTCATGAAAACCGGATTTCTATTCACTTTACTATTCATTCTCATTTCAGGATGTTCGGTTAGGAAGTATATAAATAAAAATGAACATCTGATAAAAAGTTATAAAATTGATATTGAGGGAAAGTATGACGAGATAAGCCGCTCGGAGCTAAAAACGTTTTTAAAACCAAAACCAAATACCAAAACGATCTTTTTCAGGACAAAACTCTATAACTACTACCGCTATCAACAACGAAAGACAAAATTCAGGAGTTGGTTATATAGTCACTTTGGAGAAGAGCCTGCTTATTATAACATACTGGATGTTGATTTGGTTGTGAAGAATATGGATCGATACCTCAACAACATTGGTTTTTTTAACTCTAAAATTACCTATCAGGTAAAATTTACAAATAAAATGGCTAAAGTGATGTTCGTAATCACTCCTTCAGCTCCATTTAAAATTGAGTCTATTCAATATGACATTGCTGACACGCAAGTGAAACGTTTGGTTTTTAATGATTTGAAAAAAAGTTTGATTCAGATTGGTCAGAATTACAACGCTTATACGTTTGATGATGAGCGTGACCGCATTACCAACAACCTACGCAACAACGGGTACTATTTTTTCAACAGAAACTATATTCAATTTGTGGTAGATACCGTTTCATTAAACCATCGGATGGGTGTAACCCTGGTTTTGAACAACATGAAGCGACCTGATCCTGCTAACCCGGGCTCTTCTGTTGAAGTAGCTCATAACCGATACACTATCAATAAGATGTACGTGATCCCGGAGTACAGCCCCGGACTTTCTCAAAAGTTTGACACCGTGCTGCATACCATCCCTTTTTGGCAGGATACCACCACCTATCGGTATTATTTCCTTTATAGCGATAAGCTTAATATACAGCCGATTGCGTTTAATTCAGCTATAAAAATAAAACCCGGGACGTACTATTCTGCAAATCAGGTTCAGCAAACCTACCGAAAGTTGTTTAACTATCAAATCATCCGGTCGGCCAACATTACTTTCGATACCATTGGAACCTATCATGCTTCCTTTCCTGATCGTCATTCTTTAAATGCCCGGATGATGCTTCAGGACAATAAGCTGAATTCATTTTCTGCCGAGTTCGAAGGAACCAACTCCAGTGGCAACCTGGGAGTAAGGGGCAGCCTTGTTTTTATGAACCGAAACATATTTAAACGGGCCGAAGTACTGCGTATTCGTCTGAAAGGGGGTACGGAGGCTCAAACGTTAACCGTCGTCAATAGCGATGGCACCTCCCTTAGTTTGTTTAACACTTACGAGGCAGGTATCGATGGCACGGTCTTCTTTCCAAGGTTTTTGTTTCCAATTCATCTCGACAAATTTAATCAGCGATACATCCCCAATACCAATATCAATTTTGGTTATAATTTTCAGTTGCGATCAAACTATTCAAGGTACATAACCAACCTTGATCTGGGTTATTCATGGAATACCAGCAAGGAAATCAGTCATATCCTTACACCAATCAATCTGAATTATGTCAGGGTGCAACCCACCCCTGCATTCGATTCCATACTTAACGGACAAACCAACGTACGGCTGCGCGAACAGTACTCCGACCACATGATTGCCGGGTTAAATTATAGCTTTATCTTCAACAACCAGAATGTACTGGCTCTGACCCATTTCGATTATCTGCGTTTCAACCTGGAAACATCAGGGAACCTCTTGCATTGGATAAATTCTATTTCTGGCACTCCTAAAAGCGATAGCGGTTATTATAGTCTCCTGGGCGTTCGATATTCTCAATATATCAGGGCCAGTCTTGATTTTCGGCATTACATCTATTTTTTTAATAAAACCAACAGTTTTGTTTTCAGGATATTGGTTGGAGCTGGTATTCCGTATAAAAATTCAGATGAACTACCTTATGAAAAAGGTTTTTACGCCGGGGGAGCCAACGATATGCGGGGATGGCAATTTAAATCGCTCGGCCCGGGTGGTTTTGCAGGTAGTTCAGATTATGAACGTGTGGGTGATATTCAGGTGGAGGGCAATATGGAATATCGATTCCCTGTTTACAGTTTTTTTAAAGGAGCTTTTTTTGTTGATGTAGGAAATATTTGGACTTATCAAAATTCCCCATCCTATCCCGGTGGGAAATTTGAGTTTAATGACTTTTACAAGGAGTTGGCCATTGATGCCGGAGTAGGATTTCGTTTCGATTTTCAATTTTTCATTTTCAGAATCGACGTGGCAGCTCCAATGCGCGACCCGGCCTATCCACTGAACAAACGTTGGAAAATTAATTACCTGCAAATGAAAGATTTTATTTTGAATTTTGGAATTGGTTATCCATTTTAACATGATCCACCAGCGGGCTGGATATTTAATTCAGAATAGAAACAGGGATATCAACGGTGAATTCGACATGAGGAAACCCTTAAAATGAAAATTTAAAAATTATAGCAAGGCTCCGAAAGCCTCCCTTTTAATGGAAAATAATCTCCTTAAAACCCACATTTTAAAGCAATTTGGTCACCTTCCTACCGGCGATCAAACAAAAACGATCAATCACCTGTCCTCCTTTACATTAAGCAATAAACCAAGTCCTTTATACATGTTAAAGGGTTATGCAGGAACCGGAAAAACAAGTTTAATAAGTGCGTATGTAAAGGCTCTGGCGGTAATGGAAATCCCATTCGTACTGATGGCACCCACGGGACGCGCAGCCAAGGTATTTTCGCATTATGCAGGTTTTCGTGCACACACCATTCATCGGTATATCTATCTTTTTATTACCAATGCCGATGGTCAAACCAAGATTGTCCTGTCGCCTAACAAATTGAACAAGGCCGTGTTTATTGTCGATGAAGCTTCGATGATTGGCGATACAAGTCAGGAGCCGGGAAGCGTTTTTAATCGCTCATTGTTAACCGACCTATTCGACTATGTTTACCGAAATACCGGCAACAAACTCATCCTGATTGGTGATACCGCCCAGTTGCCGCCCGTTGGTCTGGAAATCAGTCCGGCGCTAAACCTAAAGCTGCTTCATACCACATTTAATATCACGGGTTATCAGCATTTGATGCGTGATGTCATGAGACAATCGAGTGATTCAGGAATACTTGAAAGTGCCACGCAATTGAGAAAAAAGCTTGAAAATGAGGTGATTGAAAATCCACTTTTTATTATTGATCGGGAAGTGCGGGATGTGGTGTTAATCAACAGTGGTTTTGAAATGGAAGAAGAGCTCAGCAGTGCTTTTGGAAGTGGTACTTCGGATGACTGTGTGGTTATTTGTAAATCGAACAAAAGGGCCAATTTATTTAATCAACAAATCAGAAACAAAGTGTTGTCGCGCGAAAATGAGTTGGAAGGGGGCGACCTGTTGATGGTTGTGAAAAATAATTATTTCTGGCTTGGAAACGATTCAAAAGCCGGGTTTATAGCCAATGGCGACATGGTAAAGGTGCAGCGTATTGTGAGGATGGAAGAAAGGTTTGGGCTGAAGTTCGCCGATGTTGAAATCCGTCTGGTTGATTACCCCGAAGAAAATATCCTGGAAGTAAAATTGATTCTCGACACCCTGATGGCCGAAGGACCGGATATGCCCAGAAGCGAAATGGATCGTCTGTTCCATGCTGTGGAGGCTGAATATGGCGATTTTCCTAAAAGACGGACCCGTTTGGACAAAATCAGGGTTGATCCCTGGTATAACGCTCTTCACGTTAAATTTGGTTATGCGCTTACCTGTCATAAAACACAAGGCGGACAATGGGAAAATGTGTTTATTGATCAAGGATACTTGCCCGAAGAACAAATTGATACCGCTTATATGAGGTGGCTTTATACTGCTGTTACACGCGCCACTTCCAAGCTTTATCTCATGGGGTTCAACGCCGGGTTAATTGAAAAGTCAGAGGATGATAAAACAGCAAATTAAGGTTGAGGATTTCTCACAATCATCACGGTGGCATAAGCCGAAATACCCTCGCCTCTTCCAACAAAGCCCAGCTTCTCGGTAGTAGTGGCCTTCACCGAGACAGCGTCCTCATTCACTTGCAGGATGTCGGCCAATAGAATTTTCATTTTAGGAATATAAGGTGCAATTTTTGGGCTTTGAAGTACCACTATTGAATCAATATTGCCAACCACATAACCTCTTTCCATAACAAGTCTGGTTGCTTCACGCAGAATGGTGGTACTATCCAGGTCTTTAAAACTAAGATCAGAGGGGGGGAAATACTGACCAATGTCCCCTAAGGCAAGTGTACCGAGCAAGGCATCTGCCATGGCATGAATCAATACATCGGCATCTGAATGACCATCAGGTCCGAAGTCAGAGGGAATGGTAACGCCTCCCAGTATCATTTTCCTTCCGGGAACGAGTTGGTGCACGTCGTACCCCATACCAACCCGAAATGGCATCGTCATTATTTGGGAGTATTGCTTTTACCTACTTTGTCCAGGTTGAAGATCAACGAGAAGCGCAAGGTATTTTGCAATGGGTTTTGATCGGAGGTAACAGGGATGAGGTACGAAAAATCCAATCCAAATACGTTATAACGGAGCCCGACGCCCAGGGTAGCATACTTGCGGTTTCCTTTGGTCAGGTCTTCGTAGTAAAAACCACCACGCAATGCCAACACATCGGTATACCAATATTCAGTGCCAACGGCAAAGCTGAATTCCCGCATTTCTTCTGAAAACCCGCCCGGGGCATCATACCACGACTGCATCATGCCCTGAACCACACTAACATCAGGATCCATTCCTTTTTCAATTCTGCGGCTACCATCGGCATTGTCTGTGCTGTCGTAAGTAGGTGGTGTGGGTACAAGCAACTTGTTTACATCCACTTGAAATGAAATGGTGTTATAATCATCCAGGTCGAGGGTCAGTCGGGGTCCTATTCGGAAATTGGTGGGGATGAAGTCTCTTTCAATATTTGTTTTGGAGTAAGACATTTTATTTCCAATATTGGAGATGTTGATACCCCATGCGAAAGAGGCGGGTGTAGAGGCAAACCAATTTACCTCATCTTCCCAATACAAACTCACATCGGCAGCAACTGAAGTTCCTGCGCTGGTTTCAACACCCTGAACATATTGCCCCTGTGTCAGGTTTGAATAAATAAATCTACCTGCTACGGCCAACGACAATTTATCGGTAAGTATCCTTGAATAGGCCGCATCAACGGCAAATTCATTGGGTTTATATGTTCCTAACGGGTCGCCCACATCGTTGGTAAACGTAATTTCACCGAGTGAAAAGTACCTTAAGGTAGCGGCAACCGTGGAAACATTGTCTATTCTTTTGTAAAATGATACATAAGCCAGGTTGATGTCGTTGACGAGGTTCCTAAGCCAGGGAGTATAGTTAAACGAGAAACCCATGTCATCTTTTATGCGTGAGTATTTGGCTGCATTCCAATGCATGGAGTTGATATCAGGTGTTGACGCCACACCACCGTCTCCCATTCCACCGGCACGGGCGTCAGGGCCAATCATCAATAAAGGTACTGCCGTAGTAATGGTGTTAAGGGTTTGCCCGTTTTTCTCAATAGAACTTTGAGCGTTTAATTCCAATGTAAAAGCTGCGAGCAGAGCTACAAGTAAGATCTTATGTTTCATCTATCTGACTAATAATTATAAAGGTTTGCAAAACTAACGATTAATTTCAAGTTATATTATTCAAAAGGTAGATCACGGATAAATTTAAGTGGATCTTTCAGTTGTTTTCCATGTATTAAATATAAATGATCAGGTTTTTTGTTCATCTAAAACTAAAATAATTGGAATTTATTTTGTGGATTTCATCAATTTTTGTTGTCTGATGGTGATGTTCCCTGTCTGGTCGGTCACTTCAACGCGGTAGATATACAAACCGTCATCAACTTTTGCACCAGTTGCATTTGTTCCATCCCAGTAAATGGGTTCTATGGTCGAAATTCCATTGTTGCTTTTTTGGCTCAGCTCGGTTATCCAACGTCCGTCCTTGTCGAAAATGGTAATTTTAATTTCGAGTGGAACACCTTGTTTGTTGTGATTAAACTCAAAACGGGTCCGATCAGAAAATGGGTTTGGATAGTTCAATACCTGACTGACTGCAATTTCGGCCTGGTCGTTGACATAAAAATCGAAGCTTGTCTCCGATGAATTATTCTGAAGATCCCATGCTTTTATGGTGAGCGAGTGCAGTCCTTGTGTAAGGTTGTCGAATGCATAATACACCATTCCCTGTTGATACGAATCCATATCAATGGCGAAATAGTCTATTAATTGCACGGAATTGCCATAGTCGCCATCCAGCGTCATCATCAAATCACGACCCAGTCCGCTGCTGGTAAAATTAATCCCGCCGGGATCGAAAATTCGCGCCATAAGCACCGCTTTACTGGTGACCACATCCCCTGATTTAAAATCGGAATTATTGAGATAAGCCTCTATTTGCGGGCCTTCCAAATCCAATACTGCATCCTGGTCAACTCCGCCTATCATAAGGTGGTTATATTCACCCCAGGCATCATCAAAAGTAAGGCTGTCGAGCGCATAGTAGCTTATTTGTCCATATCCGAAGGAATAAGCAATGTCTTTAGGCATCATAAAAGTAAAGCTAAATTCGCCATTTGTGACGGTCGTTTTCCCTTTAAATAATATCCTGTTGTACAGGTAAAAATTCTCCGGTGAGCTGGAACCCATATTTCCAAGGGTGGTGTATTTTACTTTCTTATCGTAAACAGTTGGATAAATAATTCCGTTAAAGTCATTAAGCGGAGTCCCCTGTTCATCAACCACCGAACCTGCTACCGAAACAACAGTTAATGCCTTTGCTGTATCGCTGGATAGGGTTGCCTCTACGTTGTTAATGGAATCGGTAACGATATGATACCGTGGAAATGAAAGACGCAGGGCGGGATCGCCCAGCAGGGCAAAATTCAGGTAATTGGCATTTGAGGGAGTTTTCGCCAGACGGATTAAATCACCCAGGCGTGGCAATTCCCCATTTACTTTATTAAACAGATTTTGGTAGAGCCGTGTATTTACAACAATATTCGCGTGCGCATAAGCCAGCCGGGTGGTGGTTAACAGAGCTATCGCACCTCCTTGTGGGTTCAGATAGGCATATTCGCCTGCTGAAGTAAATTCCGGGTTGTCGAAGCGGCTAAACTCGCAGGTGGCCGTAATAAATAAGGGCAGATTATTCCAATTTTCGAACCCAATAATGGCAGGTACATCCAAAATTAATTCATCTGACCAGCCAATTAAACCACCATGGCCAGTGTAATTGATGATGGTAGCCCCTTTTTCCACCTGGTTGTTGATATTGACATTTACATCGGGGTATCGGAACCCTGCCGATGTTTTTTTAATGGCAAAAGCGTCTGAATAGATCTTGTTGATTCTGATACCACTGTGTAGTGTGTCGGCAATCGCGGCCATATTCTCAGCCTGGTTCATGTGCAGGTTCGAGTCCTGATCATCGGCTATAAAACACACCACATTGCGCCAATCGCCTGTAGCAGCTTGTTTGTTGAGTACATAATTTTCCACCTTGTTTACGGCATTCCAGGCCTGTTCTGATGTTGAAACCGGGAATCGGCCTATACCCAGGTCCAATTCACCACTGGCGCTCCCTCCTTCATATTCATCGAGTAAGCCAAAATAATCATCCGTGACAAAGGAACCCGTTTCAGTTAACGATTCGAGTGATTCATAAGTTGGAACCACATTGGTATTTCCAGGGATACGGTGTTTATAATCGAACGACGCATCTCCAAACAGCAGGAGGTAGCCGGGTTTGTTACCGAAAGCTCCTTTATTGTACAGCATTTTCATAAAATCACGGATGGCACTCACATCTTGCGACCCTGATGAAAACTCGTTGTATATCTGTTCGGGTGTTACCACGATGGAGCTTATTCCATCCACACTTTCATGAAGTTCTGCAATTCGATTGGCTTGTTCGGCAAAAATCAATGGTGCTACAATGACCATATTTACCTGGTCGAAACCATGTAGGTTTTGGTTTGGAACCGACACGGTCTCAACAGGTGTCAGGTAGTGATCCTCATCGAAAATGATGAAATCGCGTTCTCCTGCATCATTGAGGGTAAAATGGAGGGTATCGTTTGTATTTTGGAATTCAATATTTACTGGTTGGAGGTTGTTGGTGATAGCCCAAATCTGCACAGGTTTGTCCACTTGCCTTATATTGAAGCGTGCAATTTGACCCGGTTGTTCGGCATCAGGTTCACGAAAAACCATCTGATCTCCTCCGTATATCAGCTCCCGTTTAACATTCAATTCAATATAATCGAGCCAGGATATGGCGTTTCTATCATCTGAATAATAACGGATGTTTACATTGAGCAAGTCATTTTCTTCAAAGAAAGTAGCCGATTTAATTGCCTTAAACGCATAGGCATGAGATGAGGGGGTTACTTTGAGGAACAAGGTAGAATCAATGACTGTTTTGTTGTTTACGCTTAAATCAAAATAGGTATAAACAAAACTTCGGGCTGCCATTTGTACCTTGACATGCACCGGAAAATTAGTTACCAGATGAGGAAACCGGAAGGTAAAAACACGTTCGATGGTGTCGCCGGTAAATTCTTCACCAAACCACAACTTGCCTGAAGACAACAGGTTTTTCACTTCTTTTTCATGACTTTGGGCATCCAAAAATTGATTGACCACGAGAGTCGGAGTTATCGAAGTGGATTGCAGGTTGGTGATGCTCTTGCCTGAAGCCTGGTCAAGGGTCAGAAAATAATAGACGGTGTCGGCATATATATTTTGTTCATGATTATAGTGTCGATCGAACTGGTTGTAGTGATAGGTGGTAGGCGACTCCCCATAAAACAAGATATAATCCTGCTGATTAAACACACCATCTTCCATCCCAACCCGTTTTATGGCATTTTCTTCCAGATCATCGATGCGTGGAGAATAATTAATTTCAGGTAGCATGCCGTTGTAGTTACCAAAAATACCTATTTTCAAAGGGTTAAGTTGTGCAGGGTCGATTCCGAGTGATTCAAAAAATGAATAATCAAGCCGATAAACTCCCCGGTCTACTGCTCCGAGTTTAAACCATATTCCGTTTTCCAATACAGAATGGGCAGCATAGTCGGTTGATTTTCGTGCCGGTGGATTTAATGGTTCAGCAGGGAAGTAGGTAAGTTTGAGTTTGGCAGCTGTTAGCCTCAGGAACTTGTTGTTGACGGAATCGTGTCTGAATGGCAGCACGTAAATCATGGTTCTGATACCTGATTTTTCAGTGATAACCTGATAGGATGAACTACACAATTCCATGTCATTAAGCTGGGCAGCTTCTTCTGGAGCAATGGGCTCTTCTCTTATTTCTTCTAAATGAGCCGCGCAATCGAACACCACATCGGGCAGTTTAACTTCGGTCAGCAGCAGGGGCAGAGATCCATATTCAGGTTTGTTGGTGGCACCTATGAAAGAATAAAAGTGGATGGTTTGTCCACCAGAGGTGGATACCGATAATAGGTCGGTGTAATTTATTTTTATTTGAACGTCATCCTGCGCCCGGGTCAGGGTGGCTGAAAATAAGAGGCAATATAGTAGTATTAATTTTTTCATTGGCGTAGTATTGTATTCTATAACCGTATTGAGGTGACAAAAATAATAACATATTCGTTGTCAGCACACCACTTACTTGATGTAGACAAGCTTTGATTGATCCTGACCCATCTGTCCGTTTTTATTTCTTACAACCACGTTATAAACATAAAAACCTCGGCCGATTTTTCCACCCTGATCGGTGGTACCGTCCCATTCCAGGGGGTCGATTTGATATCCTTCGCCATCAATTTTTGTTTCGAGCGACCTTACGAGTGAACCATCAATCCTATAAATATGAATAATCACATCGAGTTCGTTACCTGACTGGTTGTGCGAAAAGGTGAATTTGGTCGATTGACTGAAGGGATTTGGGAAATTGCGCAGGTTATCTACAATAACATTGGCAGAGGTCACCACAACAAAGGGCAAGTAGGCGATGGAGGAGTTGTTGTGTACATCCCAGACTTTTAGGCTGAGCTGGTGTTCCCCTTCAGAAAGTTGGTCGAAGGGATAGCTGATGGTGCCACTATTAAAACTGTTTTCATTGGCTTCATAAAAATCGTTGAGCACGTAGGCCAGATTAACATCCTCATCCAAAGTGGTTACGATATCATGCCCAATTCCTGAGCCCGTGGTATTAATCCCGCTTTCATCGCTAACTTTTGCAAAAAGAACAGGGTATTGGTTTACAGTGCTTCCGGGGGTAAATGTCGTGTCGAAAAGGTAGATTTCAATGTCTGGGCCGATGGTGTCTTGAATGGCATCGGGGTTAAAACTACCCACGATAAAGTTTTCGTAATACCCATTACCATCGATTACATCGTTACGAAAATAGTAACTGATCTTACCCGGTCCGTAATGATAGGCAATGTCTTTGGGCATCATAAATTCAAAGCTAAAAACCCCATTGTGAATGGATGCTTTTCCGTTGAACAGGATGTTCTTTCGGAGATAAAACTTTTTTGGCGAGCTTTCGTCTCCATAGGTGATCACTTCTGAAAGTTTGTCGTACACGATTGGGAAAACTTCACCTTGAAAGTCAGAAATAGGCGTTCCTGTTTGGTCGACGATTCGGCCGCTGACCGTTATCATATCCAAAGCCCTGAGAGTATCGGGTATTCCGCCCACAGGATTCATGTTCACTTCAGTAGTTTCTGCCGTATATTCAGGATAGGCCATCTTACAAGCCGGATCGCCAACAAGAATAAACTTCCTGTCGTTCGCCGAACCACGGCGTTTCGATTTCTGGATGATATCACCAAAAGTGGGGTATTTTCCATTTGTTTTTTGGAACATATTGTCCTGGTAGATGTCCATGTTTAAGGCGACGTTTGCAGCAGCATAAGTGGCACGTGTTGTGGTGAATAAAGCGATGGCACCGCCTTTGCTGTTTAAAAACACTTGCTCACCGGCTGATACACGGTTAGGATCGTCGTAACGGGTAAATTCACAGGTAGCCGTAATGAAAACCGTTAGTTTGTTAAAATTGCTCCAGGAGTTGATGTCCGGGATTTGGACGTACTGTTCATGTCCGAGGCCAATTTCACCGCCATGCCCTGAGTAGTTGAAAATCAAAGTTCCTTTTTCCATCTGTAGATTGATTGCCCGGTTCACCTGAGGGGCTTTTTGCCCACCCGGAGTACTCGATTGTTCATAGGCATCTACATATATTTTGTTGATATTATAAACAGGATAGTTGGTTCCTAAAAAACCGGTAAGAGATTCAGCATCGCTCATGTGGATATTGCTGTCGCCATCATCAGCCACGAAGGTAATCACATTGCGCCATGGAGCCATGACTGTCGGGCTGTTGGTTGAATAATGAATGATTTTATCCACGGCATCCGTGGCTTCTTGTTCATTGGCCACAACGAATCTTCCGATGCCAATATCTACCCGGTCAGACCCCGAACTTTCGATACCTTCTCCCTCATCCAGAAATCCAAAGTAATCATCCGAGGCGATAGAATTAATGATGTTGAGTGGGAAGGAAGTAGACACCCAGCAGGGAACAAAATTGGAATTGTCGGCAATGCGGTCTTTGTAGTCGTAAGAAGCGTCACCAAAAAGAAGCAGGTATTTAAGCTCGGCTCCCGGATCGCTGTCATTATAAAGCATTTTGGCAAAATTCCGGATGGCTGTAATATCTTGTGCCCCGGACGAAAACTCATTATATACCTGGCCTACAGTAACTACTTCTGTTGTTAGGTTCCCCATGGTCCGGTGAAAATCAGCAAGCCGGTTGGCCTGTTCCAGAAAGTCCGGATGACAAACGATTAAATAGTCTATGTTCCTGATGGCATGCAGGTTCTGATTGGCAATCAATTCAACAAATTCAACGGTCTTGAAACCCGATTGGTTAAAAGCAATGTATTGGTTAAGTGAAGAGGTCAACGATTTAAATGTTAACGCGTT
>Ga0100380_10003496_pt1 | contig 16624 bp, 18 predicted proteins | sample CryGeymeta201504_FD_80417 | JGI IMG/M metagenome (GOLD analysis project Ga0100380, IMG submission 80417) | Groundwater microbial communities from Crystal Geyser aquifers in Utah, USA - Crystal Geyser metaG 2015-04 | ecosystem: Environmental > Aquatic > Deep subsurface > Groundwater | place... | reverse complement strand
GCTGCCAACTAATGCCGTATAACCACTTAAAAAATGATAAGCAGCTTGTTCTTTGGTTAACACAGAAACGGGGGGCAATACGCCGTATAAATCACATGTCAAAAATAACACTGGCATTGGATGCCCGGCTTTATTTTCCATCACACGTTTTTCAATGTGCTCTAAAGGATAAGCCGCTCGCGTATTTTGCGTTTTACTGTTATCGGTAAAATCGGGATGGCCTTTCTCATCTAATACAACATTTTCCATCACAGCACCGTGGCGAATAGAATTCCAAATCACCGGTTCTTTTTCTTGCGATAAATCAATACATTTTGCATAACAACCACCTTCAAAATTAAAGATGCCATCATCACTCCAACCATGTTCATCATCGCCAATTAAAAAGCGATCAGGATCTGCTGATAACGTTGTTTTACCGGTGCCAGACAAACCAAAAAATAAAGCAACATCACCTTTAACACCTACATTTGCTGCACAATGCATTGGTAAAATACCTTTGGCTGGCAAGATATAGTTTAATACGGTAAACATCGCTTTTTTCATTTCACCAGCATAATGAGTGCCACAAATTAAAATTTTCTTCTCTGTGAAATTTAATATAATCGCTGCATCGCTATTAACGCCATCTCGGCTAGGATCCGTTTTAAAATTAGGTGCTGAGACTAATGTCCAAGTACATTCTGCTGCAGGCTCTCTGATAAAAAGATTTTTGACAAATAAATTATGCCACGCTAATTCATTAATCACTTTAACACCGATAGAATGTGCTTTATCGGCACCTACTTGTAAAAAAGATACAAACATTTCTTTGGCTGCTAAATAATCTTCAACGCGCTGCCATAATGCACTAAAAGTTTCTTGGCTAATTGGCTGATTCACCACACCCCACGCCACTTCGTTTTCTGTCAACGCATCTTTAACAATAAATCTATCTTTTGGCGAACGCCCTGTTCTTAAACCTGTATCGACGGTTAATGCGCCGTTTGCAGCAATAACGCCTTCTCTTCTCGCTAATGCGGCTTTGACTAAATCGTCTGAAGATAAGTTAACATGTTGTTTTATTTCGATTTTTGTGGTCATTAACATTTGTTCCCTCTGTTTGATGGGTGAATTTCAGGCCGTATTATCGCAAGAAATTTAGCGAGATGCCAGTGTGTATTTTTTAGGCGGTAATTATACGAGAACACCGTTCATCCCTTCGAGACGCGACTTCGTCGCTCCTCAGGGCGAACGGTATTCTAGTTTAGGAGTGCGAAACAAATATCCGCGCAATATCCACACGATCAAATTCATAACGGCGGTTACAAAATTCACAGGTCACGTCAACTACTTGCTGAGTTTGCAAAATTTCCTCTATGGCTTGTTTACCAAATGTCACTATCGCTTGTTCCATTTTTTCAATACTACACTGACATTGAAAAATGACCGGCGTTGGTTCAAATAAACGAACTTGTTCTTCATGAAACAGTCGTCTTAAAATTTCTTCATTTTCTAAATAAAGTAATTCTTTTTCGGTTAAGGTATTTGCTAAGATCTCAATATGCTCCCAATATTCCCATGTTTGTTTTTGGGTGTTTGGTAATTTTTGCAATAACAAACCTGCGCTTATATTATCATCAGCACTCAACCAAACCTTTGTCATCAATTGCTCTGACTGTGCGAAATACGTTTCCAATGTCAATGATAAACTTTCTTCTGACATGCTCACCACGCCTTGGTAACGCTGCTCCTTAGCATTGTCCGGAATAATGGTAATGGCGAGGTGGCCATTGCCTAACAAATGCGTGTCTTGTAAACGTTGTTCATCCCATTTTGCTAATCCTCTGATATGCTGATTATTATCAGATTGCGCGACTAATAAATGAATCGCACCGTCAGTTTGCGTTTGTAAAATCAATGAACCTTCAAATTTAATGGTGGCACTTAATAAACTCACCGCTGTTAATGCTTGGCTTAATAGTTGCAATACCGGTTTGGGATATGGATGGCGTTCAGAGAGTGCATTAATACACGCTTTTAAATGGACTAATTCGCCGCGTATATCTGAATCTTCGAATAAAAATCGTTGTAAAATATCATATTGTCGCATGGATTATTCTCGCTTAGTCATTACGCTAGTTACTACAGGGTTTTTGGGGACGTACATCCCTGTACTCGACTCTACTTACCATCCTTGGTCGAGACGCCCCTCAAACCCTGTAATAACTAGCGCATTCGTCCATATGTTTATTAAGGTTGATACGGCGCCACTGGCTCTGCCGTATGGGTGGGGGTAGTATATCGCGTTTTATTCTGACTATAAAATTCTTTTGCAACTGCTTGACCATCAATCAATTTTATTGTCATCGGTTGTGTCGCTGTGCCATAACAATGCTTAGCACGGCGTGATTGTGTGATCTGTTCGGTTTTTAAATTAACATATAAAGTATAAGCAATACATTCTGCTGAATCATCTTCTGCGATAATTTCATTATTATCCCATTTAGTAACATGCCAAACAATTAATTGTGAATCTAATAAATCTTCATCTGTAAAATTCACTAATAATGCTCTTGCTTCTGCACAAACTTGATTGGTTTTATCGCAACGAATATCACTGGTTTGTATCGGTGTTAACATTTGCATATCGTTACTAGTAAATTGCCAAGTGCCCTTAGCAAAAATACGATTACCATCTTCACTCATACCAAATTGATATGAAACTGGATGTATTTCTTTCATCGGGATATTCCCCGGACTATTATTATAAGCAGCATGCAGTTTATACCATTGATTCACCGTTAACACGCCAGTTTGTTTTGCATCAATCGATTTTTGAAATTTTTTAACAGCTATTTGAAATAAAGGAGTATTTTCGCCATTCGGTAAACTTGGATAAAATCCTAATTTATATAGCATAAATTGCGTTTCGCCAATGACAAGTGCCTCAGGGCGATTATTAGCGATTTGTGCAAAATACGTAGTGGCAGGCAACTCACCATCAGGGGAAGATGGTGAGATAGCTGCAATAATAATACTTGAATACAATAAGCAAAAACATGCGATTAGTTTACGCATTAATTTTTACTGCCCTGTTCTCGTATGTAACAGATAAAGGCCTGCGTCATTACGCGAAAACAAATACACTTTCTCCGCTTCAAACGCTTCATTCACATTCGTTAATTTTTCTGGATTATAGGGGCTCACGCGCAACACAATTTTATCCACGTTCGCTGGCTCAATTGTCACATTGTCATCTAAGCCCAATACATAATCTTTGCCTAGGATGTTAACTTGAATTGAATGATTTTTGCTTTCGCCACCAATGTTTTTAATTCTAATGATCTTTAACGCATTATTCTCATAAATGAAATTGAGTTTTACTTCTGGTGCGCCGTCCAACGGGAATGTCTGAATATGAAACTTTTTATCGGATTGTTTTCCACTAGACGTAGTCATTTGATTGCTATTGCTTTGCGACTGTTGTGCATAAACACCGGCGAATAACACGCTACCGATGATAAAAGTAGCGATGGTTAACTTATTGAATTTCATGAAATTCCCCTTTTTGCCTTTTAAATCCCTATCTTATTAATTTATAGACAAAAAAGGGGAATTTAACAAGTGATTTTGCTAAAAAATCACCAAGTTAAACCCGTAGTGATCCATTTTGCGGGAATTATAGCTTGCTAGGTGAGTCTGGACGATATAACAATTCGTCTGAAGATGAGCTCAATACATGCTTTTTTTCTTTAGTTGATTTATCTTTTTTAAATGCCCCAAGCATCATAAGGGATATTCTATCTGTAATACACGGAATACTGTCACAAGATTCAGATAATTCAGCTCTTCTTTGTTGTGCCTCAGTATATTCATTGAGTTTATCTGTTAAAATATCTTCAAAATTTTCTTCTAAACTAAATTTTTTGAAATCATGTGCTAATTGTGTTGCCATGATAATTTGATCTAACGTTTGCACTAATCCTGGTCTATGTGAACGTAGTTCGTTCAGTTTGGCGATAATGCGTGGTGCAATAATATCATCGTTTTCTGTATTAAAAATATTATCAAAATCTTTATATAAATAATACGCTAATACTAAAGTCCCAGTTCGTCCTAATCCAGCAGAACAATGTATTATAATATGCTGATTATTGGCTTGTGTATCTTGGAATAGTTTGAAAATAATTCTTTTATCTAACTCATTTACGCCATTCGCTTGAAAATCACCCCATTGATCTGCATTATAAATACTAATAGCTAAGTGATAGCCCTGATCATAATTAATCATTAATGTAGGCTCATCATAACGCTTAATACCTTGACTAATCTTATGAGTAACCACATTCGAATAATAATTATAATGCTTATCTTGCCATTCTCCTTTTTGAAATTCCCGCGCAGCACCTAACACTAAAATTGCATTAACACTAAACGCGTTGTTAAGCACAACTTGTTCTGCAAACCTTTGTCGGCTGGCCTCTGTTGGACCCTCACACACAATAAAATTACCAATCACATTCGCATTATAGCTTGGAAAGCGCGGATCTTTGATAGCAAGAAAATTAGAATATCTTGTATTTTTTTGTTGCTCAATACGCTGGTCTGCTGGCGTTAATAAAGGAAATTTTAATAATAATATTGTCGGTGTTAGTTGATTGAAACATCGCTTATATTCATAAGCGTAAGCGCTTTTATTATTAATTAATTTAAAGTCATCAATCTCGAATTGTAATGGCATAATACCGAGTGGATATTGGTAATAATTACCTAGAAATTCAAAATCTTTATTGGTCTTCATTAGCGCTTGAGCTTTTGCAATGCGCTGTTGGTATTCTTTAATAGCTCGATCTGAACTTGCAATTAGTGCTGCTTGTAGTTTTTCTTTCATTAGAGGCCTCTTTTTTTATGGTTATAATAACAGAATTTTAGATATTTGAACTATTTGCTGGATCCACAATGCCCACCCCGCGATTTGCTTGATCCGGCCTACATGAATACTTATCCACTGATTAATACCCGGTGGCATTCATATCGAACGGGCGCTTGCCCATAAGCAAATAAATCAAATTTGATAAGCGTGCTATGGCTTATGCCCAAATAATCGTCCATACATGAAGTCAAAAGTTTACCATCTTGATTGTAAATATCAAAATACTCTAAATCATAATGGGTTAAGTCGGTTCTAAGCTTATCTTGTGGCACATAATCCGTTTTCCCAGGTACTTCAACCTGCGTCGGTGCTAATGATTCGCCCCAAATATTTGCGCCATCTGTGGTTTCGTAATTGACATTGCCTTTGCTTGTTACCACTAAATCGGTGTGATTTGAGAGTAATAACGCAATATCAAACGCATAAAGTTTACTTGTTGTTGCTGCCAGTAAGATAGTCAGTGTAAAAAATTGTCGCATTTTTTATCTCCAGTTTATCTCCTTGGAAATTAAAAATGGGTGTTTTTGTTTTATGTTTTAGATAATAAAGATTTTATTATATTTTGCAAGTTTTTTTGAAAATTATTTTTTTATCAAGTATTATGATGATTGAGTTAATGCGAGGCTTACATGTTACAAAAAATTGAATTAATTATTTTATACGCCATTCCGGTTATTTTTGCGATTACCGTGCATGAAGTTTCCCATGGTTGGGTAGCCAACAAATTAGGCGATCCGACCGCAAAAATGATGGGGCGCTTAACCCTCAATCCGATTAAACATATTGACCCTATTGGGACTGTGATCTTGCCTGGGTTATTAATTCTACTCGGTTCAAAATTTATTTTTGGTTGGGCAAAGCCGGTGCCAGTGACGTGGCAAAATTTAAAAAATCAACGTAGAGATATTGCATTGGTCGCAGCCGCGGGGCCTATATCTAATTTTTTAATGGCGCTACTTTGGGCTTTGCTGTTCAAATTAACCATTACATTCACCGCGCGCGATTCTCATGTTTTTTATGCCTTAACAACCATGGCAACAGCCGGTATTTTTGTGAATCTGATTTTAATGGTATTAAATCTCGTCCCATTACCACCGCTAGATGGCAGTCGCGTTGTTACCAGTTTTTTATCGCCAAAAGCAGGTTATTATTACAATCGCATTGAACCTTATGGTTTTTACGTCTTGATTGCATTATTGTTTACCGGCATTTTATTTAAAGTGTTATGGCCTATAATTGGATTTTTCTTACGCTTAATTCAAGCTATTTTTGGATTATGACTTAAAAATCCACTTCCAAAAAGCGCGTATAAATTCCGGTATAAAGCAAAAAATAACCCCCACAACAATAACATTGACTAGCGCTAAGCTTAAGAAAATTTGCGGAATCGTAAAATTAAAATGTAATAACGCTATCGCATATAATGCTGCAATCACCATAAAGAATGCACCAATAATGTTATTTGCCGCAATAATACGTGAACGATGCGCTGGCATAGAACGCTGTTGAATTAATGCAAATAGCGGTACAACATAAATACCTGCAAAAATCCCTAAAGTTACAGATGATAATAAAACACACCAACTCGAAACCAAATGTAAAAACGCCATCATCGACATTAACTCACCATGATAGGCATAAGGATGTGAAAAATATAAGGCGATTGAAAAAATTGAAATTCCTAATGCACCTAAAGGCACTAATCCCATTTCAACTTGATGACCAGATAATTTATCACATAATAATGAACCTAAACCGATACCAATAGAAAACACAGTGAGTAATAACGTTGTCACATGATCTTGGCCACCTAAATACGATTCAACATAGACAGGTATTTGCGTTAACACGACCGCACCAAAAAACCAAAACCAAGCATTTGCAATTATTGCAAAAAACACCGTTTTATTATCCGTTGCAAAAACAACATTTTTATATATTTGTGAAATAGGTTCCCAATTAATCTTGAGCGTTGCATCATTAGGCGATGCTTTAGGAATAAAACAACTACTTGTAAATCCTGCCAATGCAACAAATAATATTGCGCTCGAGACGGCAATCACCATGTGTTGTTGAAAACTTGCCAATACACCGCCGATGATCGTACCAACCAAAATTGCAACAAACGTTCCCATTTGCACCAAACCATTACCACCTAATAATTCATCATCTGATAATACTTGCGGTAATAAACTATATTTTACTGGGCCAAAATAGGTTGCTTGCGTACCTAACATAAATAAAACAAATAATAAAAAATAAAGTTGATGTAGCACTAATCCAATCGTTGCTAAAATCATAATGAGAATTTCAACAATTTTAACAATACGAATGAGTTTAGATTTTTCATATTTATCAGCAAGCTGCCCCGCCATTGCTGAAAATAAAAAGAAAGGTAAAATAAATAAACCCGCGCATATATTGGTTAACAGAGCTGGTTTTACACTTGTCCAAATTGATGCTTGATAGGCAATGATAATGAGTAATGCATTCTTGAAAATATTATCATTCAAGGCACCTAAAAATTGAGTGATGTAAAATGGCAAAAATCGTCTGGTTTTTAATAAGTGAAATTGGCTTTGCGCTTGCATGGTGAATCCTTTCCGCATTTGGATAAATCATAACATAAATATGCAAAAAAAAGTAATACCAACGTGGCATCCTGTCACGCCAGCAACTCATCAAAACCAAAAAATGGATCGCTACGAATTTATTAAATGCCATGATAAATTACAACATCTTTTAAAACATTTCCATGACTTTAATAAAATCTACGCTAACTACATAAAATCCAAATGTATTTCTAACGCTGTTTGAATATGTCGCATAATAGCACCAGAAACTTTGCCTGCTGGCGCTGGGTTTTGTATTCTTAATTTTGAAATAGTTCTTATTTGGTGACATTGTGCTTTTGACTTTTTTGGCAATCCAGAATTTTTCATTTCCAATAAAACTTCGAAAGGGTAAACTTTTTTAGTATTTGACGTAATAGGCACAACCGTCAGTGTTGCTGCCGTTTTGTTATTTGCATTATTACTCACGATTAAAACAGGTCGACACTTTTTTATTTCAGCACCAACAGTAGGATCGAGACTTGCATAATAAATTTCACCACGCTTCATCGTCATCAACTCCATCGGAAGCCGTCACCTCAAATGCATCATCAATTTCTGCATTCGCTTCCAAGTAATAGGATTCAAGCTGCTTTTGTTGCAACAAATAAAGCGCTTGCCTGATAACTTCAGAACGATTTTTATAGTGATGTGCCGCCTGATAACTTTCAATAAAATCACATTGTTGTTTAGGAAGCGATATAGAGAGTTTTTGTGTATTCATTGTATAGTTCACTTTGTTAAAAAACCACTTTTGGTCATACTATTAATGCTACCATAAATAGCAAAAAAGTCAATACCAATATACCTACTTAACTACTCCCCAACAAAACCTTGCCAAAACCTACTATAATTAGTACTATAGCAGTCCTATTTGATTGGGATTGTAATGTTAACCGATTACAGATAAATAATATGTTTAAAATTAATAAGTTGACCGACTACAGCACCGTGGTGATGAGTTATCTGGCCGAAGCGCCGGAGGCTGTGCATAACGCCAATGATATCTGCCAGCACACCCATATCACCCTACCAACGGTCAGTAAGATATTGAAAATGCTAGCAAAAGCAAATTTATTAACATCCCATCGAGGTGCAGCAGGCGGTTATCAACTCGCCAAGCCACCTCAAAACATTTCAATTGCCGAAATTGTCATGGCGATTGAAGGTGAAGTGGGATTAACCGAATGTAGTATGGATCACTCCCATTGCAGTATTCAGGATTTATGCCACATCCGTGGCAATTGGCGCTTGATAAGCCACATCGTACAACAAACGTTACAAAATATTACGTTAGCAGATTTAGCAAAACCAATGTTAGCCACTGATATGTATATCACGGCCATTGGTGCGACACAGACAAAAGGTGACTAATATGAGTCAAGACACAATTAATCAAATCATCGATAAGGGTTATAAACACGGTTTCGTCACCGACATTGAAACTGAAACCATTCCTTGCGGTTTAAATGAAGACGTGGTGCGATTAATTTCTCAGAAAAAAAATGAGCCGGAATTCTTATTAAATTTTCGCCTAAAAGCCTATCGTCATTGGTTAACCATGACAGAGCCAACATGGGCGCACTTACATCATCCGCCAATTGATTATCAAGCCATAAGTTATTATGCCGCACCTAAATCTAAAAAAGATGCGCCAAAAAGTTTAGATGAAGTTGATCCAGAATTATTACGCACTTATGAAAAATTAGGCATCCCGCTAAAAGAACAAGAAATGTTAGCCGGCGTTGCCGTTGATGCGGTATTTGATAGTGTTTCTGTAGCCACCACATTCAAAGGTAAATTAAAAGAATTAGGTATTATTTTTTGTTCTTTTTCAGAAGCAGTGCACGAACATCCTGAATTAATCGAACAATATCTCGGTTCTGTTGTCCCCTACTCCGATAACTATTTTGCAACGTTAAATAGCGCGGTATTCAGTGACGGTTCTTTTGTTTATATCCCTAAAGGTGTTAAATGCCCAATGGAATTATCCACGTATTTTCGCATTAATGCCGCGAATACTGGTCAATTTGAACGAACGCTAATTATTGCTGAAGAAGATAGTTATGTTAGCTATCTTGAAGGCTGTACCGCACCTATGCGTGATGAAAATCAGTTACACGCCGCCGTTGTTGAATTAGTCGCATTAAAAAATGCCAGCATTAAATATTCTACCGTACAAAATTGGTATCCAGGCGACAAAGACGGTAAAGGTGGCATTTATAATTTTGTCACTAAACGCGGCGAATGTCGTGATGACAATGCTAAAATATCATGGACACAAATCGAAACGGGCTCTGCCATCACCTGGAAATATCCAAGTGTTATTTTACGCGGTGACAATAGTGTTGGTGAATTTTATTCGGTTGCCTTAACCAATAACCTGCAACAAGCAGACACCGGCACTAAAATGATTCATTTAGGAAAAAATACCACGAGCACCATTATCTCTAAAGGTATTGCCGCTGGTCGTTCACAAAATGCCTATCGTGGCTTAGTGAAAATTGCTAAAAATGCGGAAAATGCGCGTAATTTTACACAGTGTGATTCCTTGCTGATGGGCGATAAATGTGGTGCCCATACCTTTCCGTATATTGAATCAAAAAATAAATCGGCAAAATTGGAACATGAAGCAACGACTTCAAAAATCAGTGACGAACAATTATTTTATTTGCGACAACGTGGTTTATCGGTTGAGGATAGCGTCTCAATGATTGTAAATGGTTTTTGTAAACAAGTCTTACGCAAATTACCGATGGAATTTGCAGTAGAAGCGCAAAAATTATTAGGTATTAGTTTAGAAGGTAGTGTTGGTTAAGGTGAAGTGATGTTAAAAATTGAAAATTTACATGTTAATGTTGATGACAAAAATATTCTAAAAGGTGTAGACCTTGTAGTGAAACCTGGCGAAGTGCATGCCATTATGGGGCCTAATGGTTCTGGTAAAAGCACTTTAAGCAATGTTATCGCCGGCAAAGAAGGTTATGACGTTACGCAAGGTGATATTATTTTAGATGACCAATCATTATTAGAATTAACCCCTGAAGAACGTGCCGCATTAGGTGTGTTTTTATCATTTCAATATCCGGTAGAAATTCCCGGCGTTAATAATATTTATTTATTAAAAGCCGCTTTAAATGCTAAACGTAAAATACAAGGCTTAGAAGAAATGGATGCTTTTGAATTTTTACAATTAGTGAAAGAAAAAATGCAAGCATTAAAAATGGATGAAGATTTTCTTTATCGTGATGTCAATAGTGGATTCTCCGGTGGCGAGAAAAAACGAAATGAAATTTTGCAAATGACTTTGCTCGAACCCAAATTAGCCATCTTAGATGAAACGGATTCTGGCTTGGATATTGATGCGCTAAAAATAGTTGCAGATGGTATTAATCAATTACGCAGCCCAGACAGAAGTATTATTTTGGTAACCCATTATCAACGCTTACTTGATTATGTACAACCTGATTATGTACATGTATTTAATAAAGGAAAAATTCAAAAATCTGGCGATAAAAATCTCGCATTAGAACTTGAACAATCAGGTTATAATACGATAGAGACTAAGTGAGAGATATAATGCAACAACATTTGATTGAACAATATCAACAACACAAAAATAAATTAATTGGTTATAAAGAACCTTGGCTAGTAGAATTACGTGAACAAGCCTTAGCGTATTTTATCGACCAAGGATTACCGACGACGCGCCAAGAAAACTATAAATACACCAACTTAAGTAAATTAGCAAAAGCGACTTATCAATTAAGTGAACTTAATAATCATGTAGAGCAAGAAACAATCGATGCGCTAGCTATCAATAGCCACAGTACATTACTCGTATTTGTTAATGGCCATTACTCTGCAGCGCACTCACGCATCAATGAGTCGCAAGAAAATTTATACATTGCCAGTTTAGCAACCGCATTAAAAGAAAAAGGTAAATTAGTCTCTAATTATTTAGGCAAACAAGTATCATTAGAAAACAGTATTACGGCGCTTAATACCGTATTGCATCAAGATGGTATGGTGATTGCTATTGGTAAAGATATCCAGTTAGAACATCCCGTCGAATTATTATTTTTACATCACAAAGAAGATAATAGCATGCAACATGTGCGCAATTTAATCATTGCAGATGAACATAGCCACGCAACTATCATTGAGCATCATTATGCATTAGACGATATTGAATATCTAAAAACAGTTGTTACTGAAATTGATTGTTGCGCGAATAGTCACGTACATTTTTATAAAATTCAAAATGAATCTACTAAAGCTACCCAATTAAGCCAAATCGATGTACATCAACACCGTGATTCATGTTTTAAATACATGGGATTAGATATTGGCGGAAAATTAGTTCGGAATGATATCAATACAAAATCATTATCTTCGAATGCTTATTGCCAATTGAATGGATTATATATTACAAACCATAAACAGCATGTTGACAACCATACTTTAATTGAACATCTAAGCCCACATAGTACCAGCAGTGAATTCTTTAAAGGTATTGTAGATGATAAATCCCGTGCTGTTTTCAATGGCAGCGTTATTGTGCACGAAGGTGCAATTAAAACAGATGCGCAACAAACCAATGCTAATTTATTACTGTCGAGTGATGCCGAAATTGATACTAAACCACAATTAGAAATCTACAATGATGATGTAAAATGCGCACACGGTGCAACCATCGGTCAATTAGACGAAGATGCATTATTTTATTTACGTTCAAGAGGTATCAATGAAAAAGATGCCAAAGCGTTATTAACTTTTGGATTTGCCAAATCATTAATAAATACCATTCCAGAAGCCACAATAAAACACAAATTAACGCAATTAGTACTACAAAAACTAGACGCCACTCAAAGCATTAAGGAGTTTTTATCGTGATAATTGAAAATATTCGAAAAGATTTTCCTGTTTTGAATGAATGTGTAAACGGTTATCCACTTGTGTATTTAGACAATGCAGCCACATCACAACGACCTAAAGCGGTGATTGATGCCGTTGATGATTTTTATTTGCATTATAATTCAAATGTACATCGTGGTGTACATGCATTAAGTGAAAAAGCGACACAAGCTTTTGAGCATGCAAGAGAAAACGTACGTCAGTTTATTAATGCAAAAACCATTAAAGAAATCATTTTTACAAAAGGTACCACCGAATCAATCAATTTAGTGGCACAAACTTATGGTCGAACACATGTTAAAGCCGGCGATGAAATTATCGTCAGCGAAATGGAACATCATGCCAATATTGTGCCATGGCAAATACTGTGTCAACAAACAGGCGCCTCACTTAAAGTCATCCCTATGAATGACAAAGGTGAATTAATTATTGAAGAATATAAAAATTTATTAAACAATAAAGTGAAAATCGTCGCTGTTGGACATATTTCAAATGCCTTGGGTACTATTAATCCCATAAAACAAATCATTGACTTGGCGCATGCACGCAATATCCCTGTTTTAATTGATGGCGCGCAAGCAACACCGCATACCGTTGTCGATGTCCAAGCGTTAGATTGTGATTTTTATTGTTTTTCGGCGCATAAAATGTATGGCCCCACTGGCGTTGGTGTACTTTATGGTAAAGAACATTTATTAGAAGCGATGCCACCTTATCAAGGCGGCGGTGAAATGATTAAAATGGTGAGTTTTGAAAAAACACTCTATAATGATTTGCCCGCCAAGTTTGAAGCAGGTACCCCAAATATTGCCGGTGTTATTGGTTTATCAGCCGCCATTGATTATATACAAAATATTGGTCTACAAAATATCGCTTCGCGCGAACAAGAACTTTTACAATATGCCACTGAAAAAGCAAATAATTTTGAAGGGCTACGTATTATTGGGCAAGCGAATGAGAAAGCGGCCATTTTATCATTTGTACTTGATGATATTCATGCACACGATATTGGTACCATTGTAAATAATTATGGTGTGGCGATTCGTACTGGCCATCATTGTGCAATGCCTGTCATGCAGCATTTTAAAGTACCGGCAACCGCGCGCGCTTCATTTGCTTTTTATAATACTGAAGAAGAAATTGACCAATTATTTTTTGCATTACAAAAAACACGAGAGGTATTTAGCTAATGGATGCATTACAAGAACTTTATCAACAAGTGATTGTTGACCATAATAAATCTCCTCGTAATTTTCACGAGATGTCAAATGCCAGCCATCATGCCGAAGGTTATAATCCTTTGTGCGGTGATCATTTTAATGTTTATTTGCTGGTTGATAATAATATTATTAAAGACATTAGTTTTACTGGACACGGTTGCGCCATATCAACCGCATCAGCATCTTTAATGACAGAAGCGTTAAAAGGAAAAAACATAAGTGACGCTGAAAAATTATTTAATGAATTTCATGATTTAGTTTCAACGGAAAAACACATTGAAAAAACGCATTTAGGAAAATTAGCGGTATTAGCAGGTGTGAAAGAATTCCCTGCTCGCGTTAAATGTGCAACATTAGCGTGGCATGCATTGCATGGCGCAATGCATAATTCAACGGAACCGGCAAAAACCGAATGAGGCAACAAATGTCTGAACAAATAGATACCGAAACACTACAACAAAAGATTATCGATGCACTAAAAATGGTATTTGATCCAGAAATACCTGTTAATATCTATGATCTTGGTTTAATCTATAAAGTTGAAGTAGACGATAAAGCCAACGCTTATATCGAAATGACATTAACGTCACCCGGTTGTCCCGTCGCGCAATCCATGCCATTGGAGGTCAAAGATGCTGCGCATTCTGTTGATGGCATTAATGATGTTAAAGTTGAAATGGTATGGGATCCACCATGGACCATGGATAATATGTCGGATGAGGCTAAATTACAGCTAGGGCTGCTTTAAAACCCTCTCCCCTACCCCTCTCCCACAAGTGGGTGAGAGGGGATTTGTTACAGTATATTTCCTCTCCCGCTTGCGGGAGAGGGTGCCCGAAGGGCGGGAGAGGGTAAAAATTATTTGGAGAACCATATGACACGCACTATTTTCTGTCAAAAATTACAAACAGAAGCCGAAGGTTTAGACTTCCCACCCTACCCTGGTGATTTAGGCAAAAAAATTTATGAAAATATTTCTAAACAAGCTTGGCAACAATGGCTCGGACATCAAACCATGTTAATTAATGAATATCGTTTGAGTATGACCGATGCAAAGGCAAGAGAATTTTTAGCTGGGGAGATGGAAAAGTTTTTATTTGGTGAAGGGAGTGATAAGCCGGCGGGGTTTAAAGATACAGAAAATTAACACCGTTCACCCTGAGGAGATATTTTGCCCTACCCTTCGAGACAGCCGTATTTTGTTATACAAAATACAGCATCCTCAGGGCGAACGGGCAAAATATCGTCTCGAAGGGTTTATTTAACTATATATGCGCAAAATCATTCACATAGACATGGATTGTTTCTATGCTTCCATCGAAGTACGCGACAATCCCACACTAAAAGGCAAACCTGTTGCCGTTGGCGGCACACGCGACCAACGCGGTGTATTATGCACCTGTAACTATGAAGCACGTGAATACGGTGTGCGCTCAGCCATGCCGACATTTCAAGCCTTTAAACTGTGCCCTGATTTAATTATCTTACCGGTTAATATGGAAAAATATCGCCAAGAATCGCAAAAAATCAAAACCATATTCCACAAATACACACATTTAGTAGAACCATTATCATTAGATGAAGCCTTCTTAGATGTCACTGATTGTACCGAATATAAAGGTTCAGCCACGCTTATGGCACAAGCAATTCGTCAAGAAATTGTAGATACATTAAAAATAACGGCATCCGCTGGCATTGCGCCTAATAAATTTTTAGCAAAAATTGCCAGTGATTGGAATAAACCTAACGGACAATTTGTCATTCGACCTGACGATATTAAAAATTTTGTTCATCAATTACCTGTCAAAAAAATATTTGGCGTCGGCAAAGTAACCGCCAAAAAATTCGAACAAATGGGCATCAATACTTGTGGCGAATTACAAAATTTATCACAAAAAGAATTGATCAAACAATTTGGTAAATTTGGTTTGCGCTTATATGAATTAGCGCGTGGCACCGATCATCGCGAAGTAGAAACCAAACGTGATCGCAAGTCACTTAGCGTTGAGACCACTTTTTCAGAAGACATCGATAATATCGCCCTTTGTCATAAAGCTATAAGTCAACTATTTTCTCGTTTAGAGCACCGTTTGCAATACAGTAGTAAAACTAAAATTCATAAACAATTTGTGAAAATTAAATTTGCTGATTTTACGCATACTTCCGTTGAATGTATTTCGCATCATTTGCAACTCGGTGTCTTTCAACAATTATTAGATGAAGGCTTGCAAAGACAAAATAAATCTGTACGCTTACTCGGTATTGGGGTTAGATTTTATCCTGATGTTTTAGAGCATCAATTGGAGATGGAAGTATAAAAAACTTGCAAACCCTATTAACTGCACTAAACTTAAATTTAGGAACACCGAAATTACCCCGCATGTACGCGAGCTTCATAAAACTTATTAAAGTATCAAATAATTAGATTTATATTTGGGGGATACTATCATGCTATTTGCGTCAGTAAAACTTTATTTCATAAAAGGTGAACTAGAAAGGCAAGCCGAAATAAAATATAAAAAAGCCATGAAACTAATTCAAGAAGAAACTAAAAAATTAGAGCATTTACATGACGAATGTGAACAATTAGAGCCTAATTATCAACGTAAAAAATTAAATTATCTTGAACAAAAACAAAAATATCAAGACTGGCATAAAACAAATCAACCGCAAAATTTGAAATCTAGATTATTAAATTTCATCTTATCTTTGAAACAAGAACCTCATGAAATTAAGAAAAATTATCATCAATCAAAAAAAGAATTCAATACGGTTTATAAAAGAAAAGCTAAAAGTAAGCAACAACATCATGAAAGTTTACATAAAGTATCTAATGAAGTTGAAAAAACTGTTAAGTGGATTAAACGGAGAAAGCCCAAAAAAATTATTTGTTTTGACTTAAAGCAACGAGAGGATATTTTGCCTGAGATTAATAATTATAATAAATTAAGAAAAAGAAT
>Ga0100380_10003493_pt1 | contig 16657 bp, 13 predicted proteins | sample CryGeymeta201504_FD_80417 | JGI IMG/M metagenome (GOLD analysis project Ga0100380, IMG submission 80417) | Groundwater microbial communities from Crystal Geyser aquifers in Utah, USA - Crystal Geyser metaG 2015-04 | ecosystem: Environmental > Aquatic > Deep subsurface > Groundwater | place... | reverse complement strand
TGGTGGACGACGTGCTGCAGACAGGCCGCACGATCCGCGCCGCCGTGGACGCGCTCTTCGACTACGGTCGTCCTCGACGCGTCTGGTTGGCCGTGCTCTGCGATCGCGGTGGGCGCGAGCTACCCCTCGCGGCTGACTTCGTCGGTCGATCCATCGACGTGCCCGTCGGCGCGCGCCTCGACGTGCGGGTCGCCGAGGCGCCGGGGGACGGCGAGGACGAGGTGCGACTCTTCCGCCCGGAGGCGACGGCGTGAACACTGTCCGGCCCAGGCATCTGCTCGACTTCGCCGACTACGGGCGAGACGACGTGCTCTCGATCCTCGACGCGGCCGAGGCCTTCTTCGAGGTCTCCCGTCGGCCCGTGCGCAAGGTGCCGACGCTGCGCGGCAAGACGGTGATCAACCTCTTCTACGAGAACTCCACGCGCACGCGCACCTCCTTCGAGCTCGCGGGCAAGCGCCTCAGCGCTGACGTCGTGAACATGTCGGCCTCGTCCTCGAGCGTGACCAAGGGCGAGACGCTCTCGGACACGGTCCGCACCCTCGAGGCCATGCGTCCGGACGTGATCGTGATGCGTCACAGCGCGTCGGGCGCGCCACACTTCGTCGCCTCGCGCGTGGGCTGCGCCGTGGTCAACGCGGGCGACGGAACCCACGCCCATCCCACGCAAGCGCTGCTCGACGCCTTCACCATCCGTCGTCAGCTGGGCAGGCTCGAGGGCCTGGTGGTCGCCATCTGTGGCGACATCGATCACTCGCGGGTCGCGCGCTCGGACGCCGAGCTGTTGGCGTTCTTCGGTGCCGAGGTGCGGGTGACGGGGCCACGCACGCTCATGCCTCGTGACGCCGGAGCCCTCGGCGTGCGCGTGATGCCCACGCTGGCGTCCGCCGTCGAAGGCGCCGACGTGGTGATGATGCTGCGCATCCAGCAGGAGCGCCTCGCGGGCACGCGCCTGCCGAGCTTGCGCGAATACAGCCGCACCTTCGGCCTGAACCGCGCGACGCTCGAGCTGGCGAAGCCGGGCGCGCTGGTGATGCATCCGGGACCGATGAACCGCGGCGTGGAGATCGCCCCCGACGTGGCCGACGGACCCTCGAGCGTCATCCTCGATCAGGTCGAGGCGGGCGTCGCCGTGCGCATGGCCGTGCTCTACCGCATGGCGGGAGAGGGCGCGCCCAACCCGGCCGAGGCATGAGCCCGGAGCGCCGCGTCTCGAGCGGGCTCGATCGCATCGCTCAGGCCGATCCCGAAGCGCTCGCGCACGTCGCCGGTCGACGCGTGGGCCTGCTCTGTCACGCCGCCAGCGTCGATCGTCGGCTGCGCCCCGCGCGTGCAGTGCTCGAGGCCGCGGGCGTGCGCGTCGTCTCCCTCTTCGGGCCGGAGCACGGCCTGAGCGCGGCGGCGCAGGACATGATCGGGGTCGCGTCCGCGCAGAGCGGGCTGCCCGTGCACTCGCTCTACGGCGACACCTTCGAGCACCTCTCGCCCACGCCCGCGCAGCTCGCGGGGCTCGACGCGCTGGTGGTGGATCTGCAGGACGTGGGCAGCCGCTACTACACCTACGTCTGGACCGCCGCCCTTGGCCTCGTCGCCTGCGCGCGTCAGGGCATCCCGCTCGTGGTGCTGGATCGGCCGAACCCCCTTGGGGGTGATCGTGTCGAGGGCGCGCCGCAGCGGCCCGGCTACCGCTCCTTCGTGGGTCTGTACGACGTCAGCGTGCGTCACGGGCTGACCATGGGCGAGCTGCTGCGCCTGGTGCGCGCGCGCGAGGGACTGCCCGATTCCAGCCTCGAGCTGGTGACGATGCAGGGCTACACGCGCGCCATGGGCTTCGCGGACACGGGCCTGCCCTGGGTGCTGCCCTCGCCCAACATGCCCACCCTCGACACGGCGCTCGTCTATCCCGGCGGCTGCCTGCTCGAGGGCACGACGCTGAGCGAGGGGCGCGGTCACACGCGGCCCTTCGAGATCTGGGGAGCGCCCTGGCTCGACGGGGAGCGCCTCGCCTCGGAGCTGGCCGACGACGAGTGGCTGCGCGGAGCTCGGCTTCGACCGCTGCACTTCAGCCCGACGTTTCACAAACACGCGGGCCAATCCTGTGGAGGCGTGCAGGTCCACGTGCTCGAGGCCGAGGCGTTTCAGCCCTACGCCGCCTACCTGCGCATGATCGAGGCGGCCCACCGCCAATGCCCGCGCGGCACGTCGTTCTTCCGCACGGAGGTCTACGAGTACGTGGTCGATCGTCCGGCGCTCGATCTGCTCACGGGTGGCAGCGAGGTGCGCACGGCGCTCGAAGCGGGCACGGATCTCGACGCGCTGCTGCGCGCCCAGCAGGTCGGCGCCGAGGCCTTCGAGAGCGAGCGAGCCCCGCACCTGAGCTACGATTGAACGAGTCGACATCTGTCATCTGTCGGCAAGTCAAACGTACATCACATGGATTCATCACTGACAAGAGGGCGGTCATCTCGCGTCATGCCCCCCCATTGACGTTGTCATGGCGCCTCGTCTACCTTGTGTGAACGTCAGCTTGGCTGACGAGCGAACACAATAGGGGTGAGTATGACATGTAAGAACGTGTGGGGGGGCATGGGCGTCGACTTAGGGAATCGTGCGTAGTTTCGATCACTGCGTAGTTTCGATCACTTGGCTGGGCGCTTCGGATTTCGCGATCGACGTGGCGGCCGCTTCGTGATGAATCTCGGCCACGTGCTGGCCGCGACCTACCTCGCACAGGACGACGTGCTTTACGTGCTCGACGAGATCCAGGTTGGTCGTGGTTGGCGCGCCCATACCAACGTGCGCCTGGTGCGGGTGGTCGGGAATCCTGCGGATTTCCCCGAAATCAGGGTCGAGGCCGAGTGGCCGCGGGTGTCATGGAATCGACGCTTTGCCTTGGTTGCCGCGCCAGATGGCGGGTTCTGGGTCGTGGCTTCGCGTGACGACGCACGAACAGATGGGGCTCACATCGCGCTCTTGCTCGAGCGTGTGGCGCGGACTGAGGAGGATGACGACCGTGGCCATGCGGGTCACGAAATGCGTTCGGGTGATCATGCACGCGACGATGGCGACATCGACAACGGTTGGAGGCTTGCGGGCTGGCAGGTCGGTCGCGGCCTGTTGGCAGAGGTGCAGCCACGGGCGGACGCGCGTGGACTGTCCTACGTGGTCGAGCGCCGCGGCGAGCAAGAGGCCGTAGGTCTGTTGCTCAGCGAACTACGAGGCCTCGACTCCGAGCTGGACGAGGACGACGGTCACGATGGCGGTCATGGCAGTCACTATCGGCGCGAGCACTACGCTGGGCGTGGTGACGGCGAGCAGCATGTGATGCGGGAATGCTTCTGAAGTGCCCTATGCTCCGACCTGGTGAAGCCGCGGTGATGGCGAGCATGCTGTTCTTCGGCACCTCTTGTAGCTGTGGCTACAACGCGCACCAGTCGGTTGGAGCGGACACGGGCACGGCAGACGCAGCAATCGATGCACACGGGGACGCAGCGCGTGACAGCAATGTGGATGCCTCTCACGATGCATCGAGAGATTCGTCCATCGATGCTGCGCGTGATGCGGCTATCGATGCACACACAACGGATCCGGACGCTGAGTTTCTCGGCTGTGACCCCGGCTGGCGCCCCATGCCTTCGATTCCCGACGGTCTCGAGGTGCTCTACGCCGAAAACCCTGGCTGCCTGCTGAACGTGGAGTGGGTCTCGTGCGGCATCGGTTGTCTACGATTGATCGAAGACGCGCGCTTCCAGCGCGCAGTGGATGACGGCTGGAGCGATAACGACTTGGGTTTCTTTTCTATTGTTGAAGGCATCAAAGATCGACGCGCTGTGCACAACGGACGAATCAAGGTGATTGCGAGTACGGATGGGCGCGTCCATGCCGCATTTCTGGACAACGTAGGAGGTGTAGGAGGTCACAGCCTCACCGATGGTTTTTTGGTCGCTGTAGGCAGATCGGGAGGTAATCATGGAAGTGTTGGATTTTCGATCTTTGCAGGACGAACCGACGGACATGGTGGCTTTGTGACCTTCCATCATCTGATCTACCAGACTCCACTCGCTGCCTTGCGGAGTCCGATTGAGCCGATGGTCAGGCTCGATCCGCCCGATGTTCCCGTCGGAAATGGCCTGCAGTTCGTCCATGCATCGGCGACGACCTTCACCGCCGAAGTTCAACCTTTGGCGAAGATGCTCGTCGTCGAGGGCACGCGCTGGCGTTGGCTGGGTGGTCGTGGCAGCGCGACCCCGTACGTTCCGCAGGAGTCGGTGCTGGTGGGTCACCAGGTCTTCTGGCTCGATTGGGCCGAGGGAAGCAAGGTGCGCATCGCCCATGGCAACATGGAGACCGATGGGGAGGTCTTTCGTGAGCTTCCCGACGGCGACATCCTCGGTCTCGCCAGTGATGGTCAGGATCTGGCCTGGGTGCAGGCCTACGAGCCGGATGTGCTGGGCAATTCTTACGCGCGCATGGAGCTGTGGACGGCGCCGTACACAGCCGACGCTGCGAGTCTGCGCCCGAGACTCGTGACCACACACTATCACGGGAACAATGGAGGCGTACTCCGCAACCATCACTACGTCAGCTTCGGGCAGGAACGGGACAGTCTCGAATATTCGCTGGATGACGGCAGCGAACGCCGTTGGGACAACCCGGTGGGAGCGCTTGTTGGGCCAACCGTCTTGTGGCTCGGCTTGGATGAGGTGGCGTATGACGGCGTGCTACCGTCGGACCCGGGGCAGGGCACAGTCGTGCGCTTGTCAATTGCGGATGCCTATCATGCCGTGCCGTAGACAGGTCATGTGCCGTCTGAGATTAGTGCTGACCTCAGCCCACCCAGCGAGCATGACTGCGCTTCTCGGAATCGCGCTGTCACTCGGCTGCGGCGCTGGGGCGTCCGCGACCGCCGATGCGTCGGTCGCGGACGCCCATGAGCCGTCGCTACCGCTGGCATACGGTGAGCTCGGCTGCGAACCAGGTTGGTCTTCGTTGCGTGCCCGTCCCTCCGGTGCGGACGCCAGCTACGCTCGCTTTCCCGCCTGTCTGGTGCACATGGAGTGGGAGTCCTGTGGTCGAGGCTGCCAGTTGCTGACGCCGGATCCGCGCTTCGCCTTCTGGTCGGTCTCGGCGCGCGGCTGGACCGAGGGCACACAGCACTACTTCGCCATCTCGGAGTACTTGCCGCCTGCGGACGAGCTTGCGAGTACACGTCTGATCGCTGCGATCGTCACCCCAGAGGGCCAGGCGCACGCCGCCTTTCGGAATGGCTTGGAGTTCGGTCCGCGGATCGAGTCGAGGCTGACCGGTGTGGCGCTGGGCGCTGGTCAGCTCGGCCTGGCCTGGAATGGCAGAGTTGTGGACGCTGGTCGGACGACCGACAACCAGACCTCGCTCTATTGGGGTGCACGCGCCGCCTTTGCGTCGATTCCAGCAGCGTCGACGCCGCTCGCGCCTCCCGAAATCGCCCTCGACGACATGTTCATCAGCGTGAGCGTCTCGTCCACGACCATGGCCGGGGTGATCTGGCCCCGCGCCCAGGTCGCGCTGCTTCAGGCGGGCGAAGTTCGCCTGCTTGGCGGCGCCGGCAGCGTGATCGGGCTGGGCGCATCGCAGCTGGTTCTGATCGGTGAGGACGTCTTCTGGCTCGAGACGGGCGAAGCGCATCGCATCGCGCACGCACGTTTCGATCTCGAGCCCGAGGTTTTCCTGGACACACCCGACACCGACATCATTGCGCTCGCGAGCGACGGCCATGACTTCGTCTGGGTCCAGGGCTACGGCCCAACCGCCGATGGCTACGCACGGCGGGAGTTGTGGACGGCGCCGTACACCCCCGACGCCGGCAGTCTGCTGCCTCGTGTGCTGAGCGCGGACTATCGAGGCAGCAACTCGGGAACGCTGAACGCGGGTCTGTTCGCCACGCTTGGGCCCGACCGGACGGCTCTGATCTACGCGCTCGATGACGGTTCGGTTCGGCAATGGGACAACGCAGACCGCTTCGCGGTCTACGATGAGGCCCTCTGGGTCGACTCCGAGGAGGTCGCCTACTCGGCCCAGCCCGCGGGGTCCTTGAGGCCCACGTTGGTGCGGCTCTCGCTGTCTCGCGCCTACCATTCCGCACCGGGCTTCTGATTCGCCAATTCGGGTCTTTTGGCAACATGATTGGCGTTGTCCTCGCCAAATTGTGATAATTGCCCGCAGTGGCAGACAAGGTGGCAAGTTCGTTGGCGGATGATGGGGCGCTGCTGGCCGGGCGCTACCGCTACCTGCGCGAGCTCGGGCGAGGCGGGACGGGGAGGGTGCTGCTCGCCCTCGACACGCTCGCGCAGGACGCGCCGCGGGCGCTGAAGGTCGTCGGTCACGCGGACGCCGAGCGCCTGGCCTGGGAGCGGGAGCTGCTCGGGCGTATTGCCCATCCGGCCGTGGCGCGGGTCTACGGGCTGTTGCGCGTCGAGGCTGCCGCGCCGCCTCCCTTCGGGCTCTCGGCGGGCAGCTTGGTGATGATCGAGGAGCGGGCGCCGGGGCGCCCGGCGAGCGAGGTCGCCCGTGCGCTCACGGCGGAGGCGCGGCTCGAGTTCGCGCTCGCGGTGTGCGCGGCGGCGGCGCGAGGGCTCTCCGCCATTCACGCGCTGGGCTTCGTGCACGGCGACGTGAAGCCCCAGAACCTGATCTCGCCCGACGACGGCGGCGCGGCGAAGCTGGTCGACCTCGGCCTGGCGCGGCCCTTTGGCTTCGCGCCCGGCGCCGGCGGCACGTTGGCGTACCTGGCACCCGAGGCCTTGCTCGGCGAGCGCAGCGTCGCGACGGATCTCTACGCGCTGGGCGTCTGCATGCTCAACCTGCTCGAGCCCACGCTCGAGGGGGAGGAGGCGTCTCGCACGGAGAGCACCTCGCCCGCCTCGCTGCGCTGGCAGATGCGGCTGGACCCTCGCGAGCGCGCGCGTCAGCGCATCGACCTGCCAGCGGATGTGTCGGCGCTGCTCGAGGCGCTGCTGGCACAGGACGCGAGCCTGCGTCCGTCCTCGGCGCGCGAGCTGGGCCTGCGCCTCGCCATGGCCCTGGGACAGGACGCGGAGAGCGGCGCGAGGCCTTCGCCCATCGAACGCGCCGCGCGCCTGGGCGTGTTGCCGGCCGTGGGCATCGAGGCGGCCTCGCACGAACTCGCGCGCGCCATCGAAGGGGGCGGGCTCGTCGTGCTGTGGGGGGCGCGCGGTTCGGGACGCGATCGCGTGTTGAAGGAGGCGCTGACGCGCCTCGAGCGCGAGCGCTGGGCGCGGTCCGCCGCTTCGCTGGTGCTCGAGCGGGCGTCCGCGCTGCCGAGCGTGGCGACGCCGGGCCGCGTGCTGGTGATCGACGACGCGGAGGCCGTCAGCCTCGAAGACGCTCGCGCCTTCGTCGAGGCTAGCCTCCTCGGTCCGGCGAGGGACGCCCCGAGCGCGCTCCTGCTGGTCCGGTGCGGCCCGCTCGCCGGGGCCGACGTCGAGGTGAACGTGGCTCCGCTGGCCGACTCCGACTTCGCCGCGCTCGCGCACGCCGCGCTCGAGCGCACACCCGACGCGCGCTTGCTGCGGACGCTGCGTCAGACCAGCGCGAGCCTCGCCGGTCGCCTGATCTCGCTCCTGGCCGAAGCCGCGCGACGGGAGCTGCCCCAGGCACGCGTCGGCGAGCTGCTGGAGGGCCTCACGGAGCTGCCGGAGCTCGGCGTGCTGCCGCCCGAGGCGCGCGCCTTGGCCGAGTCCCTCTCCGTCGCGGGTGGCCGCCTCGACGCCAGCGCCATCTCCGCCGAGGGCATGCCCGCGCTGGTCGCCGCAGGGTTGGCGAGCCTCGACGAGTCGGGGCTGGTGCTGCGACCCGACGTCTGCGAACGGGTCTACGACGAGATGGCGAGCGATCATCGGCAGGCGCGCGCGCGGGCGCTCGTGCCGGGTCTGAAGGCGCTGCCTGGTCGAGCCTTCGTGCAGGCGTGTCTGGGCGAGCACGACGAGGCCGAGCGTGGCCTGGTGCGCGCCATCACCACGCTGCGCGAGCGAGGGCAGTCGAGTCGCGCGGCGACGCTGGCGGAGTTGGCCTGTCGGCGTCTCGGTGACGGGCGCGAGGCGTTGCTGCTCGCCCATGTAGACGCGCTGCGCGCCTTGGCGGACTACCCGCGCGCCCTGGCACGGCTCGATCACCGAACGCAGCCACGGGCCGTGCTGGCGCGTGGGCGCGTGCTTCGATTGATGGGACGAGGCGCCGAGGCGCGAGCGGCCTTCGAGCGGCTCACGGACGAGGACGCCCCGGAGAGTCTCGGTGCGGCGCTCGGGCTCGCGCGACTCGAGCTGGACGCGGGTCGACCGTCCGAGGCGCTGGCGCGAGCGGCGACCGATCGCGCCGAGGCCACGGGTCTGGACGAGCTCGCGGCCGAGGGCTGGGAGATCCTCAGCCTCGAGGCGGGCGCGCGTGGCGACATGGTCGAGGCCGTGGAGGCGGCCGAGCGCGGACTCGCCCACACCCGCGGGCCTGGCCTGACCCGGCGACGCGCGAGGCTGCGCGCCACACTCTCGGCGCTGCGCGCGGCGCAGGGACGACCGGACGAGGCCTATCTGCTCGCGCGCGAAGCTTCCGAGCTCGCGCAGCAGGCGGGTGAGGTGCACGAGGCCGCGAGCTTCGCCGTGAACCTCGGCGCGCAAGAGCTCGAACGCGGTCGACCGGGCCCGGCGCGTGAAGCCCTCTTCGACGGCGCGCGTCGCTTGCGGCGCATCGGTCGCGAGCGCGATCTCGCCCGAGCGCTCTACGACCTCGCTTCGCTGGGTCTGTTGATCGGTGACGACGCGCTGGTGCGCAGCTGTGGCGAGCGGGCGCTCGAGTTCGCGGCGCGTGGGCAGGACATGGACGCCCTCGCGCTCTCGCAGGTGGCGCTGGCGGAGGCGGCCGCGCGTCGGGGCGAATTGTCGCGCGCGCTCGAGTGGAATCAGCAGGCTCGCACGTCCGCCGAACAGGGCAGCGCGCTCGCACGCGTGGTGGCCATCGCGCGCGCGGCCACGCTTCGTCTGCCACGGGGGCAGGTCACGGAGGCGCGGGCTCTGCTCGACGAGTTGTCGGCGCTCGACGACGCGAGCCTCTCTCCGCTGGCCCGCTTCGAGTGGGCGCGGGCCGAGGCGCGGGTGGCGCTCGCGACAGGCTCCCTGGACGAGGCGCAGGCGGCGGTCACGCGGGCGTCGGCGGCGGTCGAAGCCTTTGGCAGCTTCGAGGCCAAGCTGGGCGCGAGCCTGCTGCGAGCGGAGGTCGCGCGCGCGAATGGGCAAGGCGCGCTCGAGCAGCTGGCGCTGGCCGACGCGCGCAGGCTGCTCGACGCCATGGCCATGACCCTCGACGCCGCCGCGCGCGCGCGACTTCGGCAGGTGCCTGCTTACCAGGCCGCCTTCGCCGCGAGCCCCGCAGGCAGCGTCGCGCCCGCGGAGGATTCCCTCGCGCGCTTCTCCAGCGTGGCGCGCGATCTGGCCGCCGCCGAGAGCCCCGAGGCGGTGGCCCACGCCTTCTTGGACGGAGCCTTGATGCTCTCGGGTGCCGAGCGCGGGCTCTATCTGCAGCGCGGCGAGTCGGGCGAGCTCGAGGTGCGTCTGAGCCGAGGCTTCGGCGGCGCCGCCGAGCACGCGCGCGCTTACTCGCGTTCGGTCGTGGCGCGTGCGCTCGATCTCGGACAGGCCGTCTCGAGTTCGTCCGCACCGGACGCTGCGTTTCTGGGGGACGCGGCCTCGGTCCATCAACTCTCGCTGCGCTCGCTCCTGGCCGTGCCCGTGCTGGCCGACGGCGAGGCCTTCGGCGTGCTCTACCTCGACGACCGCCTGCGCCCCGACGCGTTCGCGCAGGAGCTGTGCGCGCGCGTGATGGATCTGGCCAGCCTCGCGGGCTTGGCCTTCGCGGCTCTGCGTCGACTGCATCGTGAACGTCGTGCGCGCGGCCGCGTCGAACGGCTCGAGGCTCGACTGGCACGACGCGTGGACGTGCAGGCTGCGGAGCTCGCCGACCTGCGCCCTCTGCCCGCGCTGGCGGACGTGCTGGTGGCGCGCTCCGCGCCCATGCGCGCGTTGATGGCACGCCTGCGCAAGTTCGCGGCTTCGGACGCGGCCACGCTGGTCGTGGGCGAGAGCGGCGTCGGCAAGGAGCTGGTAGCGCGCGCGCTGCACGCTCTGGGTACGCGCAGCGGCGCCCCCTTCATCAGCGAGAACTGCGGCGCCATCCCCGAGGCGCTGCTCGAGACCACGCTCTTCGGTCACGTGCGCGGCGCCTTCACTGGCGCGGATCGGGATCACGTCGGGCTCTTCGAGGCGGCGGACGGAGGCACGCTCTTGCTCGATGAAGTGGCGGAGATGGGCCCAGCGATGCAGGCGCGACTCCTGCGCGTGCTCGAGCAGGGCGAGGTGCGTCCCGTGGGCGCCACCACGACGCGCTCCGTCGACGTGCGCCTGATCAGCGCGACCCACGGCGACCTTCGCGCACGCGTGGCCGACGGGAGCTTCCGCGAGGATCTCTACTATCGGCTCGCCGTCGTGCAGCTCGACGTGCCGCCCTTGCGTGAGCGGCCGGAGGATCTACCCGCGCTGATCGCGGCCCTGCTCGCGCGCTACGCCGAGGGGCGACACGTCACGGTCAGCCCAGCGGCCCTCGGTACCCTCACGGCCTACGCCTGGCCCGGCAACGTGCGACAGCTCGAGAACGAACTGCGTCGCGCGCTGCTGGTCGCGGAGAACGTGATCTCCCCTGAGCACCTCTCCGCGCAGCTACGACCCGAGCTCGCCAGCGGTGGTGACGTCGTGCAGGGCCCCCTCGATCTCAAGCAGCAGGTCGATGCGCTCGAGCGCCGTCTGATCCGCGCAGCCCTCGAAGCCCACGACGGCAACCGCACGCAAGCCGCCGAAGCCCTCGGCGTGTCGCGCTACGGCCTGACCAAGATGCGTAAGCGTCTCGAGCTCGACTGACGGGCGGGGGAGGGCGTCCTAGGCGCCGTGACGGAAGCCGGCCGGCGGCGATCGTCGATCGCCCTTCGGGTCGATCAAGAGCAGCCCCGGGCTCGAGCTGATCTCCCCCACGCGCGTGCCCAGCTGCGCCGCGACGGCGTCGTCCGGGTCCGCGGTGAAGAGCAGGACGTAGTCCTCGCCTCCCGCGAGCATCAAGTCGAAGGCGTGGGCGCCGAGCTCCGTCGCGAGGGCCTCGAAGCCCTGGGCGCGCGGAAGCCTCGACAGTTCGATGAGCGCGCCCACGCGCGAGGCGGCGAGCAGATGGCCGAGATCTTGCGCGAAGCCGTCCGAGACGTCGACGCAGGCGCTGGCATGACCGACGAGCCTCAGGCCCGTGTCGATCGCGGCCGTGACGTCGAGCCAGGCGTCCACGAAGCGCTGAGCCCCCGGCGTCGCGCCGAGCTCGGGGTGCAAGAGGATGTAGAGACCCAGGCCGCAGGCGCCGAGCTCGCCGCTGACGTACACGACGTCGCCGGGACGCGCGCCGGCGCGAGTCAGGGGAGCGGCGTCGAGCTCGCCCACCACCGTGGTGGTGATGCCCAAGGCCCGGCCGCTCGTCAGGTTGCCACCCACGATGGGCATCCCGAGCTCCTTCGCCGCGCGGGCGAAGCCATCGGTCAGGCGCAGCAGGAGCTCATCGTCTAGAGAGTCCGGCAGCACGAGAGACGAGAGGGCGCAGCGTGGACGCGCGCCCATGGCCGCCAGATCGCTGGCCGCGGCCATCACGGCGCGCCGGCCGAGGCGCTCGGGTGCGCCGAAGTCGAGCCGGAAGTGCACGCCCTGAACGGCGCTGTCGACGCTCAGGACCTGCGCCCGGGTCGAGGGCGCGAGGATGGCGGCGTCGTCTCCGATGCCGAGCGTGACGCCGGGCGTGTCGGGGCACGCGGCGGCCAGGCGCTTTCGGATTTCGTCGATGCGCTCGAACTCATCCATGCGATTTGATCGCTCGGTTCAGAAACGACATGGGCCGGTAGAGCGCGCCCTCTCTGTCGGAGTTCATGCGCGAACTCAGAGGTCCGATTCGACCGCTGGGAGGGTCACGGAGAAGGTCGTTCCGACGCCCACTTCGCTGCTCACGCGGACCTCGCCTTCATGCGCTTCCACCAGGCGCTTCACGATCGAGAGTCCGAGCCCAGCGCCCCCGTGCTCGCGCGTGGAGCTGCCGTCCACCTGATAGAAGGCGTCGAAGATGCGGGGCAACTCCTCCGCCTTCATGCCGGCTCCCGAATCCTTCACCTCGACGCAGATGGCCGGTCGAGCGGCGGCCATCAGCACCATGCCCATCTCGCCGTCTTCGCCGCCCACCAGGTCCGTCTCCACGGCCCGCAGGAGGATCGTGCCGCCGTCGGGCGTGAATTTCATGGCGTTGTCCACCAGGTTGGAGAGCACCTGGCGCAGCCGCACGGGATCGCCGTCGATGGCCGGCAGGTTCTCGGCAGCCTCGACCTCGATCAGGATCGTCTTCTGAATCGCCCGCGGCAGGAAGGTCGTCGCGATCTCGTCGAGCAGATCCTTGGGCACCAGCGGCTCTCGCTCCAAACGCAGTGCACCCTGCTCGAGCTTGCTCAGGTCCAGCAGGCTCGTGATCAGCGCGAGCAGGTGGTCGCCTTTGCGCCGGATGGTCTCGACGAATTCGCGTTGTTCGCCTCCGAGATCACCCGCGATGCCGGCTTCGAGCATCTCGGAGTATCCAATGATGGAGGTGAGCGGCGTGCGCAACTCGTGACTGACCGTGGCCAGGAAATTAGATTTGAGCTTGTCGAGCTCTTTCAGACGATTGTACGCCTGTTGCAGCTTGGCCGTCTTCTCGGCCAGCTCGCGGTAGCCTTCGCGCACGGAGGCGACGTGCATCTCGCTCGTCAGGTGGGCGCGGTGGCTCGAGAAGAGCAGGAGGTCGACCACTTTGCGAAAATGCGCCGCCAGCCGCTCGGCGGTCTCGGGGCGCACGCGCGGCATCTCGGCCAGGGCCTCGAGCGCGTCGTCGTCGACCACGCCGGGGTCGATCTCGAGCAGGCTGCGAGGCACGGCGCGGGTCTCGGCGGGCAGGTAGGGCCCGATCACGAAGCGGCCGACCTGTCGGCCCTGGTAGCGGATGGGCTCGACGCGGTAGCGCCCGCCCGTGAAGCACCCCACCAGCACGGGCCCGCCGTCAGGCTTTGCCGTCTTCACCTCGGCCACGGTGCGTGCGCACGCGGTGGCACCTCCGGACAGGCCGTTGACGTACTGGCAGATCTCGCGCTCTTGGTGGACATCCGCAAGCAACGCGCCGTCCTTGGAGAGCACGCGGATCGAGAGCCCGAAGAGCTCGAAGAAGCTGCGGCAGACGTCGGAGAGCGCCTCGCGGTCCACGACCTCTTCCAGGCGGGCGAGATCGCCGAGCGTGAGATCGATAGGGTTGGCCTGGGCTTGGGTCACCGCTCACCCCCTCGGGTGAAACCGAGGCGCTGGCGTACGTCCTTGAGGAATCGGCTGGGCTCGAGGTCGAACTTCTGCTCGAGGCCATGCTCCTTCTCGAGGTGGAGCCAGGTGCGATCCATCAGGCCCAGGAAGGTCTCCACCACGCCCGTGCCGCGCGTCGCCACCGCCTTGTAGACGGGCTCGGGGCTCTTCTGGGACAGGGCGTCGATCTCCTCGTCGGTGCGGATGTCAGGCAGATCGCGCTTGTTGAACTGAATCACCAAGGGGACGCGCTCGGGCTGCATGCCGTTCTCCCGCAGGTTCTCCTTCATGTTGAGGAACGCCCGCTGGTTGGCGCGGGTCTCGGCGCGTTGGGAGTCGGCTACGAAGACCACGCCGTCGGCACCTTGCAAGACGAGCCTGCGCGTCGCGTCGTGAATGACCTGTCCCGGCACCGTGAAGAGCTTGAGGCGCACGGAGAGGCCGGCGCCCGCCTGGAAGGAGAGCGGAAGCAGATCGAAGAAGAGCGTGCGGTCGTCGCGCGTCTCGAGCGTCATCAGGCGGCCGCTCGCGTCGGACTGCACCATCTTGTGGATGGCCTGCAGGTTCGTCGTCTTTCCGCTGAGCGCGGGCCCGTAGTAGACGAGCTTGACGGTGAGCTCCCGCGCTGTGAAGTCGAGCTGCATCGGCGCAGGGATCATAGTCCATGCGCGGGCACTTGTCCGTGAAAGACCTGAGCTATTTTTGCGGGCTCAGCGGCCGAGGTAGGCCCACAGGGCCACGGCCATCATGCCCAGGGAGAGCGACGCGGCGATCAGGAAGAGCGCTACGCGTGGGGGTTTCTGCACCGGGCTGCGGGACAACTCCATGCGGCTGACGGCCACCTGGAGGATCTTGTCCATGCCCGCCTGTGCCCGCTTGGAGCGGGCCTCGTCCGTGTCGCGCACCCGTCGATAGCGCGCGCCAGCCAGCGGCAGCGCGTCCAGACTGGCGGCCAGGCCGACGAAACGCTTGTGCGCATCCTCGTCCTCCCACTCCGCCTCCACCTTTTGCCACGCCACCTCGATCGCGGCCTCATTGGCCACGGCAGGGTCGCCGGAGGCCTCGAACTTCGCCGCCGAGCTCGCCGCGCTCGCGTCGAGGGAGACGGCGTCGTTCTCGAGGGGCTCCTCCATGGCGGCAGCATACCAGGGCTGGGCGAGTGCTCCTAAGGCGCGATGTTGGCCAGGAATCAAGGCGAAAAAGGCCGACATTGGCACTTGTGGCACACGCATGCCGACGCGCCTGCGCCTTCCGCCCAGGTCGACCCCCGTCGCGTGAAACACGACCCGTTTGGGGTCTGGAGTCACCACTGAACGCATGGTGTGGGGTTCGAAATGCCTTGGTGCGCAGGGGTGCCAGGTTTAGCCCACCAGGGGCCCTCATGGGCCCGAAGTGCCTAGCAACAAGGGATTTGTGGGATCAAAAAGAAGTTGACCACCGGCCTCCACGCCCGTATTTTCCGGGCCTAGTGGTAATAAGTGGTAAGGAGTGTCAATCGCCTCCGACGCCCACCCGAGAGAAACCTTGTTTCGCGGTCAATACGAGCACGCTATCGACGCCAAGGGGCGGACCAGCCTTCCAGTGAGGTTTCGCGAGGTATTGAACCTCGGCAGTGAGACCCGCCTGGTGCTGACCGCTGGGCTCGATCCGTGCGTGGTCGCCTACCCGATGCGCGAGTGGGTCGCCTTCGAGGAACGACTCGCGGCGCTTCCCCAGTTCGACTCCAGCGTGCAGATGATCCGTCGCATCTACGTCTCGGGTGCGGTCGAGTGCGAGCTCGACAAGCTCGGCCGCGTGCTCGTGCCGGCGTCTCTGAGGCGCCACGCCGACCTCGGCGGCAAGGTGTTGTGGGCGGGCATGGGACAGAACGCCGAGCTCTGGAGCAAGGATCGCTTCGATGCGCTTCGCTCCAGCGTGCTCGACGACGAGGCCGAGCGCGTGGCCATGGCCAAGCGTCTGGCGGAGCTGGGGCTGTGACGGACTTCGCCCATCGCTCGGTGCTCCTCGACGAGGTGCTCGACGCCCTCGAGCCGAGGAGTGGAGGCGTCTACGTCGACGCGACCGTCGGTGGTGGCGGGCACGCGGAGGGCATCCTCACACGCGGTGGCGAGGGCACTCGGCTCTTCGCCTTCGATCGCGACGAGAGCGCGCTCGCGGCGGCGCGGGAGCGACTCGCCAGCTTCGGCGATCAAGTGACCTTCGTGCACTCCGCCTTCGGCGACGTCGAGGCGGAACTTCGGGCGCGCGGCGTGGACGCGGTCGACGGCGTGCTCGCGGACCTCGGGGTCAGCTCGCCTCAGCTCGATCGCGCCGAGCGTGGCTTCTCCTTCGGTCAGGACGGCCCCCTCGACATGCGCATGGATCCCTCGAAGGGCGAGACCGCCCTCGAGCTGGTGGCGCGCCTCGAGGTGGACGAGCTGGCCAACGTGATCTTCGAGCTCGGTGAGGAGCGTCGCTCGCGTCGCATCGCCCGCTCCATCCACGAGGCCTACGACGCGGACGAGCTCTCGACGACCTCGGATCTGCGCGCCGCCATCCATCGTGTGACGGGCGGAAAGCGTGCAAAGCGCGATCCCGCGACGCGAACCTTCCAGGCGCTGCGCATGGCCGTGAACGACGAGCTCGGGCAGCTCGAGGCCCTGCTCGAGGCGCTGCCGCGCCTGCTCGTCGATGGTGGCGTGGCCGTCCTCATCAGCTTCCACTCGCTCGAGGATCGACCCGTGAAGTGGTACTTCCGGCGCTCGACGCAGCTGGTTCCGCTCAGCAAGCGCCCCGTCATCGCCAGTGACGACGAGCAGCGCGAGAACCCGCGCTCGCGTAGCGCCAAGTTGCGTGCGGCCCGGCGATTGCCGCGCTCGGAGGCCGCATGAACGCGCCTGAGGAAGGTCTCGAGCAGGAGCCCACGCAGGGTCTGCGCGCTCGCTTCCTGCTGCTCTGGCTGGCCGCGGTCATCGCCACGGCGGCGGCCTTCGTCGTACACCTCGCGTTGCGCTTCGAGACGGTGGATCTCGGCTATCAGGTGGACAGCGCGCGTCGCGAGCAGCGGCGCATGGTCGAGAATCGGCGCCTGCTCTCGCTCGAGGCCGCGACCCTGAGTCAGGGGGATCGCGTCGAAGCGGTCGCGCGCGGCACGTTGCACATGGCGCCGCCCGAACCTTCGCAGGTCATCGGCGAAGGGGACGCGCCGCGTCGTGCCACCTCGGGAGGCATCCGGTGAGTCG
>Ga0100380_10003488_pt1 | contig 16669 bp, 7 predicted proteins | sample CryGeymeta201504_FD_80417 | JGI IMG/M metagenome (GOLD analysis project Ga0100380, IMG submission 80417) | Groundwater microbial communities from Crystal Geyser aquifers in Utah, USA - Crystal Geyser metaG 2015-04 | ecosystem: Environmental > Aquatic > Deep subsurface > Groundwater | place: USA... | reverse complement strand
TGCTCTATACTCAGCTAGCATAGCGTACATTTCTTCTTTCTTTGACATAAATTCCTCGCTTTTTATCAACAAGGTAAACGCTTCTTCAATATAGCTTCAAGATGGGGTTGGTCGGGCGGATACGAATCTCTTCCTGTTTCGATGGAAAACCCAGGAAAAATAGCAAAACTATCCGTTGAAGAATTAAGCTTTGATCAATCTTCCCAAATTGTTTCTATTCCATTTACAGTTAATGAAGTTTCTACGATTTACGGATTTGAAACTCAATTGACTTACGATGTTAACCTGATGGAATTCAAAGGAATCGATTGGGCCGATAATTTACAAGGTTATGTAAAAACGGTTAATAACATAAATGGAAGCATTCAAATTGCTGCAGCTGGAGCAAAAGCAAACTTAGAAAACGGCTCGTTTGGAACGTTCAACTTTGAATTAAAACAAGGTTGGGAAGATGCAGAATTGTCCGTTTCTGTTGATCGTCTGCGTTGGAATGAAGGCGAAGAAATGAAATCTGTTGCGAATATTGAAATATCACCGGTAACAACAGGTTTAGTTTCAGAAATAAGCATTCCGAAAGAATTTGCATTAGAGCAAAACTTCCCAAATCCATTTAACCCAAGCACAACACTACGTTTTGCTCTACCAAGTTCATCACAAGTACGTCTAACGGTACTTAATACCTTGGGCCAAACGGTTGCAACTTTGGTGAATCAACCAATGAACGCAGGAAATCATGTGGTACAATTTAATGCATCAAATCTTTCAAGTGGAATGTATTTCTACCGTATTGATGCTGGTAATTACACTAAAACTATGAAAATGATGTTGGTGAAATAACAAGATCAATAACAAACTAAAATAGGAATAGTAGATAGTTTAAATACTTATACACTATTCCTATTGATAATTCAAAAAATAAAGGTAATAACATGCAAATATTTATAAGCTCACTTTTATGCATTTTTTTATTATTTTCTTCTGCAAAAGCACAAGAAAGCATTTCTTTAAGAGACTTAAATACCTATCCTAGTGAGTTAACTTCAATTGATATGCTTGCAGGGCACCCATTAGTTGGTATTAGCACAAAGTTTACAGCTGTATTGAGTTCATATCCAAAAAATTCAGGATTAGCCTCATACAACTCAACAACAAACACAATAGGACGTGTTCACTTGTTTGTAGTTGATACAACAGCGGCTTCACTAGGTCGAGATGGAATGGCAATGCAAATAGTTGTTGCAAACTCAGTTCCGAATTTTCAAGAAATAGAAAACTTATCTCCAGGTGCTATTATTGATGTAACTGGTAATTTGACTTTTTTTTCAGCAGCAGCTCAATTTACTGTCACAGAAATAACTGATGTTACAGATAAAGTGCAAAACGATTTAGGTGACTTAGGTCGTTATTACGATTTGTTATCACCAGTTTCAGTTACTATTTCAGAACTTAATTCATTAAATGAAGACGGAACAGTTCAGTTAAATCTTGCAAATTATACTAAATATGCACATGCTTATTTGAAAGTTTCAAATGCTACTGTTCAGCATTCGCAAATTGACGGTGCTCGTCCAAATTATGCTATCAAAGACAATGGAACTGAGCATTTATTATATTCAAATGATATTTCATTACGTTTTCGAAATGACAGAACGCAATATAGACAAGGATATAATATTCGTCGTACTGAAGATGGTGGATTTTCCGCGCCTTCACTTGGTACCTTAGTTGATATTAGTGGTTACATGGTAGTAAATAACTTCGACACATTTGCTAAAATTGCTGCAAATCAACACATTTTTAAAATTAGTCCAATGGATGATGGTGTTCTTTGGATTGGTGACAATCGAAATGTTAACGGTGAAAATGGTTTTGTTTGGAACAATGACTTAATAGAAGTTGGTTTGCCACCTACATTTGAAAATGCAATGTTATCTGTCGAGAAACCCAAACCCAACGATATTGTTACTCTATCAATCGATATTTTAACTCCTGATCCAAATGTTACATTAATTAATGTAATCATTTTTTACAAAGTGAATGCTGGTGAAGATATTGTTGCAGGAATGACAGCTACAGGAAATAATTATACCTATACATTTCCAGCGTTTGCTGATGGTGATGTTGTTGAATATAAAATCACGGCAACAAGTTCTGAAGGTATTACTGGTGAATACGGTGGTACATTCTTTGTTTCAAGTTTAGTAGAATCAATTGCGTTTATTCAACAAACAGCAGACAATGCTATTGCTAATAGCCCACTTGCTGGATTAGGAATTTTAAATCTTGATATTACTGCTACTGTTGTTGCAGATGCAACTGATGGCTTAGTCGTAGTTCATGAAGCTGCAGCTCCTTGGTCAGGTATATATTTAGATGCTCGTATCCAAGCTGTTAAAGATTTACGTCGTGGTGATGTAGTTAAAATCACAGAAGCTGAAGTTATTGAAGATCGTAACGCATCAGGTGTTACCTATTTAACTAAAGTGGTATTGTCAAAAACAGGTGAAGATTCAAATTATGCTAATTTAATTCCCTCAGTAACAACTGACGAAGTTCGTGCAACTCCAGAAGCCTACGAAGGAATGGTAATCAAATTAGAGAATGTTGAGATTATTAATCAACAAGCTGATGGAGCTGCAGATTTCGGCGAGTTTGAAATTGCAACTTCAGCTTCTGAAACCAAAGTTGGTTTACGTATTGATGGTTCGTACCCAAGTTCTTCATCTTCTTTTGGTTCTGGTACACGTAATTTCAGTGATTCTTATAATGAGAATGCAAAAATTGGCGCTACTTTAGAATCTGTAACTGCTATGTTGTATTATAGTTTTGGTAATCCAAAATTATTGATTCGTAAATTAGAAGATTTTGTAACAAATGACTGGACTAATCCAGTTCGTACTTTTTCTTTACTTAACCTAGTCGATGGAGCAGTTCTTGATTTAGCTAATCAAACAGAAAATGTTGTATTTGAGTGGGCTCCTACTTTTGATCAAGACGGGAATGGTATAGTTTATTTGGTAAACTTCTTAGATTCAGATTATCAATCGATCGCATTGGTAGATTCAGATAATTTTGGAACAGCTACAAAAGCAACTCTTAATGCAAATGAAATCAATTCTATACTAGCAAAATACAGTGACCCAAATGGTAATCTAAATATTTTTTGGAATGTTTTAGTGAGTGATGGAAATGATACAGTTGCGGTTGCTACGTATGCTTCAACTGTATTTACTCCCGTTTATCGTTCTTTAACTCTACAAAATCTGACTTCAAATCAAACTTTCAATTTTGCCATGGAATCGACCTCTGCGCCAGTTGGTGGAAGTTTTATGATTCCGATTACACTTGAAACCAAAGCAGGTGAATCGATTTCTTCTGTTCAGTTTGAATTCATGTATCCATCTGAATTAACGATTGATAACATAAGTTTTGATAATTCGCTATTTACCAAATTAGGCTGGGAAGTTGCATCTGGTGAAAACAATATGATTATTGCCGTTGCCGGAGCTGGAAGTGAGTCATTTACAGGATTTGATACCTTAGCCGTGGTTTATGGACGTGTTGGAGAAACAGCCGAAGTCAATTCTACCTATACATTAAGCTTTACATCTGTTCAGGTTGATGAATTAATGGGTGATGTCTATACCACAACAGATGGTTTCGTTTTGGCAGAAACACTAGTTGTTGAACCAAGTTATGGTGACGTTTCTTTAAATGGTCATGTAACGGCATTCGATGCGTCATTGATTCTTAAAAATCTAGTTTCCGCTATCGAATTAACAGAAGAGCAGCTCAATAATGCCGATGTTACCTCAGATGCAACGGTTTCGACTTTAGATGCATCAGTAATATTACAATATGTTGTTGGATTGGTTGAATCTCTTCCTATTTCGATGCAAAACCCTGGAAAAATGGCAAAACTGTCCGTTGAAGAATTAAGCTTTGATCAATCTTCACAAATTGTTTCTATTCCATTTACAGTAACGGAAGTTTCCACGATTTACGGATTCGAAACCCAATTGACTTATGATATAAACATGATGGAATTCAAAGGAATCGATTGGGCCGATAATTTACAAGGCTATGTTAAAACAGTTAATGATGTGAATGGAAGCATTCAAATTGCAGCTGCTGGAGCAAAAGCAAACTTAGAAAACGGCTCATTTGGAACGTTCAAGTTTGAATTAAAACAAGGTTGGGAAGATGCAGAATTATCAGTCAACGTAGATCGTTTACGTTGGAACGAAGGGGCAGAAATGAAATCAGTAGCGAATATCGAAATTTCTCCAGTTACCACTGGTTTAGTTTCAGAGACTACTCTACCAACTCAATTTGCTTTAGAGCAAAACTTCCCAAATCCATTTAACCCAAGTACAACACTTCGTTTTGCTCTTCCAAGTGCATCCGAAGTTCGTTTAACGGTCTTTAATACATTGGGTCAAACTGTTGCAACATTGGTAAATCAACCAATGAACGCAGGAAATCATGTGGTTCAGTTTAATGCATCGAATCTTTCAAGTGGAATGTATTTCTACCGTATTGATGCAGGTGGTTTCACTCAAACCTTGAAAATGATGTTGGTGAAATAAGGCCAATCCATGAATCAATAAAAGTTCACAAGTAATTGTGAACTTTTATTAAACAAAACTTAGTGGAAATATGCAACTGTATTTTGCTAATTGAGTTTTTAACAATCGAATATGTTTGGAACTTGTCTAATTAATTATTATTTCTATAATAAATTAGTTTTGACAATTTTATAAAATATTTTTACTTGTATTGATTCAGTTAATAAAAAATTGATTGTTGGAAATTATCATAAATTTAGTAATTGAAAAATATTATAAGAAATGAAAAAACTAAATTATACATACGCTTTATTTTTAAGTGTTTATATCTTATTCCAAACGTTTGGAATAGTCAATGCAAAGCCTATAAGGGTAACTGATTTAGAGACTATTATTGCTGGAAATGTCAGTGTTATCGGTGATGAATTAGGAATGCGTTATGATCAATCAATTATTGCAAATGTATCGTACTTGGATTACGATAAAAACATAGTTGCGAATAAAAACGATAAAAAATTAAAAGGTTTACATGTTAGTAACTATTCAGGTTATGAACAGACTAACAGCTTTTTTGGTCATAATAAAAGCCAGAAATTTTCTTCTATAACATCTACCAATTTTACAAATGTAGCTAGTTCAGATACCTCTGATGGTAGCGTGGATTTGGATTTTGATCCGGGCTCTGGTGCGAATAGATTTGTTCATTCTATGTGTCTTCAAAACGATGGCAAAATCCTTTTAGTAGGAAATTTTACCAGTATCAATGGAATCTCACGTAGTTACATTGCTCGCCTGAATAGTGATGGCAGCTTGGATACTGACTTCAAAACAAGTTCTAATAATCTTGTTGAATCGTTGATTGTCCAAAATGACGGCAAGATTCTTTTAGTTGGTAGTTTTGGGAGTATCAATGAAATTGGTCGTAGTCGAATTGCTCGTTTAAACTCGGATGGCAGTTTAGATATGGATTTCAATCCTAGTGCAGATAATACTGTTTTTGCTGCGAACGTCCAAAGCGACGGTAAGATTGTGCTTGGAGGCTTTTTTACCAGCATCAATGGAGTTTCACGAAAAGGAATTGCCCGCCTGAATTCGGATGGTAGTATTGATATGGGCTTTGATCCAGGTTCAGGTGTAAATAATGATACCCATGTTTATACGCTTAGTGTACTTAATGATAGTAAAATCCTGCTAGTTGGAACCTTTTCTAGCATCAATGGAGTGTCGCGAAAAGGAATTGCCCGCCTGAACTCGGATGGCAGTATTGATATGGGATTTAATCCAGGATTGGGTGCAGATAAATGGATTACTGAGTTAGACGTACAAAGTGACGGTAAGATCATACTTGGGGGAGAGTTTACAAAAATTAATGGTATATCACGTAATAATATTGCTCGTTTAAATGCCGATGGCAGTGTCGATATGGGCTTCAATCCTGACGCAAATAATAATGTTACAGCCCTTTGTATCCAAAGCGATGGAAAAATTAACGTAGGGGGTTTTTTTACTAATATAAACGGTATCTCGCGTAATGGTATAGCCCGCCTAAATGTTGATGGAAGTGTTGATTTAGACTTCGATCCAGGCACGGGTACAAATGGAGTTGTAAGTACAATGATTATCCAAAGAGACGGCAAACTTGTTCTAGGGGGGGACTTTACCAATGTGAATGAGGTGTCTCGAAATCGTATTGCACGTTTGCATAATTCAATAAAGCCTTTGACAAAAATGGAATCTCCTTCTTTTACTGCCAAAGATGGGGATATTATTACAATTCCAATTGGAGTAAGTGTCAAAGACATGTATGATGTAACATCGATACAGTTCAAATTGGCCAAAACGATAAATGGTGCAAGCATTTCCATAACTAATGCATTTATGCCTCAAGATTGGTTGCTCGAAATGAACGATGAAGGCGATTACATTTCGTATGCCGCTGCCGGTTCGGAACCGTTTATGGGCGATATGACTGTATTGGAAGTAAATCTTAGCGTCAATACTGAAGTGGATGTTCAAACGCAACTTATGATAACTGATGTAGTGTTTAACGAAAACTTCTCAATTCCGGTTGAGTTGGGAATGTTGAATTTTGAAGGTTCCAATCTTTCCGTTCCTCAAATTTTTATTTCAGAGTATCTAGAAGGCTCCTCAAACAACAAAGCTATCGAAATTTTTAATGCAGGTTCGGAAGCCGTTGATTTGAGTAAAGTTACCATTCGCCAGTCAAATAACGGAATTGGCTTTGGAAATTCACCAGCTGATTCTACCTATACACTTCAATTAGAAGGCGTTTTAGAACCATTTAAAACCTACACCATTGTAAATGGACAAGCTGCTCAGATTTATTTAGACAAAGCCGATTTAATTAAATCATTTGGAAATAATAGAGGCGATAGAGTTGTAGCATTTAATGGTGATGATGCTATGGGTTTATTTTACGAAGATCAACTTATTGATTTAATTGGAGATCCAAACTCTGATCCAGGCTCAAGTTGGGCAATTCCTGGTGGTGCTACTGCTAATTTTACTTTAGTTAGAAAACAAGGTTTTAAAGGAAATTCAGCTCCACTTGCCTCATTTGGAACATCAGAAGAAAACTCAGAGTGGATTGTATTTGCTCAAGATTATTCCGATGACTTATCACGTCACTCATTCAGAATGGATTCAAAAGTTGCTTTTTTGTTTGAAGTTAATATGCAAACACAATTATTGCGTGGCGCATTTCAACCAAGTGAACGTGGTGATCAAGCTCAATTAAGAGGAAATTTTGATGGTTGGGGTACAGGAATAGTTTTAGAAAGTGATCCTAATAACAACAATGTGTATTCCACTTATCTACAAAATGAGAACTATCAATGGGGTGATAATATTCCTTATAAATTTGTTTTTGTAAACGGACAAACTGGCGCAATCAACTGGGAAACTGGTGAGAATAAACTGATTTTTGCAGAAAACAGACGTTATTTTGAAGATGAAAGAACGGAAGATGGCTTTATTGTTTATAGAGTAAAAGACCCAATTCCTTATTTTGATGGAATTGCGCCTGATGGAGTATTTACAGAAGAATCAACTGTCACTTTTAGAGTAGATTTACGCCCAGCTTATTACTTTCTTGAAGACAGGGGTTTTCTTCCAAATTCTCCAGATTTAGTAAATATTGATGGATTATGGGCAAATGGTCCATTATTGAACATTGAAAATGGTTGGGAGACTTGGGGTGAGCCATTGACTCAACGTAGCGATTTGCAATTCTTTGATGACGGAACGCATGGTGATGAAATTATTGGTGATTCTGTTTTTACTTTAGTTTATACATTTCCAGTCGGAGCAGTAAAAAAAGGTGCCGTGGTTCTAGGTATTAACGGTTATCCAAACGATACAGATGCTTATGTAGATAGAATACTCGCAGTAGAAAAAGATGAAGTCGTTGATATTATTTTTGGTGCATTTATCAATGATGATGGAAATGCTGTTGTTAGTCATTATGGAGAATACATCGAACAAATTGATGATCAATTAGTTGTAGTAAGAGGTGATTTTTTCGGAATACCCCAAAATGCATCTTTTCTTCCAGATAAATATAATGCTGTTGGTGGTGAACTTGTGAATATTCCAATGTATGTTGGAACTTTAGCTAATCCAGTTCAAAAACTATTATTTTACAGAGTAGATTTTCGATTCGATCAAACTCGTCTAGAATTTATTTCATTTGAATTTGGGCAAGATTTAGGTGAATCAGCACAAAGTTATGTTTATACGGATGCCGTAAATGATGGAACGGTTGATTTTGTTCAATTTGGCGAAGATGAAAGCAAAACGGGGATATATTATTTTGGAACGGCTACCTTTAGGGTTCTTGAGAATGCAGAACCTGGCTTGGTTGAATTTAGTGCGAATAGATTAATTGGATCAAATTTTGATGGTCAATCGTTTAAATTTATCCCTGAATTTGGTTCAATACTCATTCAAGACAAACAAACAACGAAAGCTCAAATATGGCCTGGCGATACAAACAGAGACGGTATTGTCTCAGAAATCGATGTATTGCCTCTTGGTCAATATTTCGGATTAACAGGTCCTGCTCGTTCTGCTATAGATATAACATGGGAAGCCAAAGAGGCTGATTTCTGGGAAGTTCCCAGTGCGACTTATGTTGATGCAAATGGCGATGGCCAAATTTTAGCAACAGATTTGGAAGCCATAGATCAAAATTTTGATGAAATAATTCCGATCATCACAAAAAAGACTTTTGATAGTCTAATGAATGTTGAAATTCCGATTCCAGCTGTTAAAAAAGGAGATCACGTTCGAATTGCAATTGATGCTGGTTCAGAACAAAATCCTATCCAAGGTTTATTAGGGGCAGCTATTCGCTTAATTGCTCCACCTCAATATTTAAATCTTGCTGAGTTTATTCCAAGCGAATTTTTGGCAAGCCAAAACCTGATTCCTTTTATTCATTACAACGAACAAACTTTTGAGTTAAGCCTAGCCTTAACAAGAACTCGTTTAGATGGTGGCGTAAATGGTTTTGGTAAAATTGCAGAATTAGAATTTGTAGCAACCGAAACCATTCCGGAAGGTTTTAAAATTAACTTGGTCTCTGCTGTAATTAGTTCAGAATCAGGTTTAAATTATTCTCCGAGTTTAGGAGTCGAAGTTGCCATTACAACAAATGTAGAAAACGTTCAGAATATTCCAACAGAATTTTCTTTAAGCCAGAATTATCCAAATCCATTTAACCCAAGCACACAGATTTCTTTTGATGTGCCACAAAATGGCATGGTATCGATTCAGGTGTTTAATATGCTTGGACAACAAGTAGCAACTTTATTGAACAGAGAGCTAAATGTTGGCTCACATACTGTTAATTTTGATGCATCGAATCTTTCAAGTGGTATGTATTTGTATTCCTTAAAAGCAGGAAACGTGAATATCACCAAAAAAATGATGTTGATTAAATAAGTGAAAGCAAAAACTCTGTCAAAGTTTAGGACTTTGACAGAGTTAACTTTGGCAAAGTCCTAAACTTTGCCAAAGTTTTCATTAAATTTACGAATTCAAAAATAGTACTTTTTCGAATTCAACCATGTTAGAAAATTCACTTAAGCCGGAGCAATTACTCAAACTCCGTGAAACAATCGATTCATTAGATCAACGCATTATTGAAGCACTTGCTGAAAGACAGCGCGTTGTGCGCCAAGTTATTTCTTCAAAAATAACAACGGCAACTCAAGTTCGTGATTTAGACCGAGAAGACGCATTACTCAAAAAGATTCGTGAAAAAGCTGTACATGCAGGTTTAGATCCCTATTTTGCCGAGCAATTATTCCGTGAAATCATTTTCCAATCTGTTCGGTATCAAAATCACTCTTTGGTTGATCATCAAAATGAATTAAATACGGTGAAAACCATTCATATAGCTTATCAAGGTTTAGAAGGTGCATATTCTCATTTAGCTGCACTAAGACATTACAGAGAACGCTACGAAGAGGTTATTTGTCATGGCTTTCCAACAATTGAAGAAGTTACCAATGCTGTTGAAACCGACAAAGTGCAAGTCGGTATTTTACCAATTGAGAATACAACAGCAGGGTCGATAAATGACACCTATGATTTATTGGGTTCAAAGTCATTGTTTATTGTTGGGGAAGAAGTTTTTCGAGTTGAGCATTGTTTGGTGACTTTAGAAGCGGTTGCATTTGAAAATATTCGCAGAATTATTTCCCATCCACTTACTTTAGTTCAGTGTAGTAAATTTTTAAGTGGATTTCATCATACAACAATAGAATCGTTCACTGATTCTGCTATGAGTGCACAAAAAATTAAACTTGATGCCGATTTATCCCAAGCGGCTATTGCAAGTCCTGAAGCAGCAGAGAAATATGGATTACACATTTTGAAACACGAAATCTCTAATAATCCCGATAATTTCACACGTTACGTTGTAATTGGAAAGCAAAAAGTAGCCGTTGATCCACAATTGCCAAGTAAAACCTCGCTCATTTTATCCACGATCCACGAAAAAGGCGCCTTAATGCGTTGCTTGCAAGTCTTAGATAAATACGAAATAAATATGTCAAAACTAGAATCAAGACCGCGCCCAGATAAAGCATTTCAGTATCAGTTTTATGTAGATATTGAAGCCAATGATCAAGATCCAAAAGTGATTAAAGCGCTAAAAGACTTGGAAGGAAAAGCAGCGAATTTGAGAGTATTAGGTTGTTACCCAAAACAAGTGGATGAATAGAATCGATTTAAGCAAGATAAATGACAATCTTTTTTCAGATTTAATGTCTTTCTGGGCTTGACCTAGAATCTCTGGCACGTGAAGAGCCTTGAGTTTAAACTAGCTTGAAGTAAAGAGACAAATGTAATTCTTTCTTTAAAAATTGGAGCTTTGGTTAAGAAATTAAAAAAACTAAATGACGGGTAATTTTTAATTCTGAATTTTTAAAGGGAATTAGCTCGTTTTTATCTTTTACGGAATTTCAATTTTTTTAGGTACAACCAATAGTTTTCAATTTCTTGATTTATCGCTAAATTGAACCATGAAAGACGATTCTTACATTCAAAAAGCTAACGGTTCTTTGGTTTTATTTAACCGTGAAAAACTAATCGGTTCTTTAGTTAGATCTGGGGCAAAAGAAGTTCAAGCCAATTCAATTGCCGATGAAATTGAGGTAAATCTTGTTCAAGGCATGAAAACCCAAAAGATTTATCAAAAAGCATTCAAATTATTACGAAGTGGGAATCGTCCAGCGGCTTCGAATTATCAATTAAAACGTGCTGTAATGGATTTGGGGCCAAGTGGTTATCCGTTTGAACATTTGGTTTCTGCAATATTCCGACATCAGGATTATCAGGTAAAAACCGGAATTATTATGCCAGGAATTTGTGTAACTCACGAAGTTGATGTTTTTGCAGAAAATGATCATCAAGTAAATTTTATTGAATGCAAATTTCATAATCAGCCTGGAGTGAAATCGGATGTTAAGATTGCCATGTATGTGAATTCTAGAGTTATTGACCTTAAGAACCGCTGGCTAAAAGATCATCCTGAAGAAAAACGTACAATTTCTGGTGGATTAGTAACGAATACTAAATTAACAGAAGATGCACGTGTATTTGCTTCTTGTAGTGGAATTCTGGGAATAGGTTGGGACACTCCACACAAAATGGCAATCATGGAGCAATTGACAGATATGCGTTTATTGCCAATTACACTCATTCCATCATTAACTAAAAGAGAACGCGAAGAAATTGTAAAGAACGGAATTGTGTTGTGCCGAGAATTAATACAAGCAAAAGAAAAATTGGAATCCTTAATGATTGAGAGCTACAGAATTGAAAAATTGATAGCAGAAGCAAAAGAAGTGATCGAAAACTTTGAGCTGTGAAATTGGTAAAATTGGAGTTTTGATATAAGAAAGAAAGCTTCCTCTTTTGCCAAGAACCTTAAGTATGAAGACGGAAGATCTAAAAGAGGGTCGGGGAGATTTCAAGATGCTATTATTCTGAATTCGGGATAAGAATTTATCGTAATTAAAGTCTATGTTCTTACGTTTTCTCCCCCGAAATAAACATGTTTTAAATTAAAGTTTCGAGTCGGGCTAAATGCTCTCCTTTCGTGATGCATTATTTAATGTATAGTATGAACAATCAGAGGGCTGAATGCAGTGCATTCGGTACTTGCAAAACTTTAGTCTGAATTCCTGCAGGGTGGTAAAATCGGCAAAAATAAAACTTTAGTCAAAATTCATAAAAAGGGTGGTCAACTATTAATTACATTTTAAACTGACCAACCTCTAAACCCTACAAATCAATGGTTTACCTTTTGTGTTAAGTATTATTCCGGAGGGAGAACCGTCCGATTTCAGTTTTTAATAAAGATCATCTATCACAACGAGTTTTTATCACGAAAACAGGTCATTAGTTTATCAGAATGTCTTTTGTTTCTATCATTGTAAATAATAATTTTTAAAAATAAATTTTAGATGAATTTTTTTTATTGAAAGTGTTTTTAATGTATATTTATGATGTTAAAGTTATTTTAAATTAAAGGTTATAATTATGTCTATAAATAAAAATTGGTTACTTTCGTTTTTTCTAATTGTAATTCTATCTTCTTGTGATTTATTTGGTGATAATAAAGATGATAAATCTAAAGTTTCAATTAAAATCGATGGAGAAGAAATAGAGGTTTTAGGCTCATCAAGTATGTTACATAAAGCGAATGCTACAAACTGGATACCGTATAGAGCTATAATTAGTATTAATATTAATAATAAAGGATGGGGAGAATTGAGAATAGAATTGAGTGAATTCGGAGCCGCTCGAGTATATGAAGCTTACCCAACCTATGTTGGCGAATATGTACAAGTAGAAATACAAGATAAAACTAATCGAACATTCATCAATAATGATACAGGTGAAAAAACAAAGGTTACTATTACAAACTATGAAATAGAAAAACTTATTGAAGGGGAATCGACGATTAAACTTGCAAATAACTCTATTCTTTCTGTTTCATTTTATATTACGGATGTGAGTTATTCTAACGCAAAAGATTAGATGTGTTCATTCAAAATGGAGTTTTTTTAGCCAAAATTACAATTAACCTGAATTCGGGATAAAAAAAATAGTATAACTGGGTATACATAAATATAGTCATTCCGGGCTTGACCGATATGAAGTACAATCTCTGACTAATTGGGTGTTAAATTCGAGATTGATTTACGAAGCCAAATGAGCTTATCCATTGTTTATTCTATTTTTTGATTATAATTATTGTGATAATCCTTATCCCGAACTCAGGTTACTAAGAATTCTATTATAAATGAGTTTTCAAATTAATTAACTGGATACTTATATTAGAAACAGTAGAAAATAGTAACAATTACACATGTATGGATTTTCTCAATAATCTAAAGTCAAATGCTCATTTTATAAATAGATTCAGATTAGAAAAGTATGAAAAGAAGAACGTTTATTTTAAATGCTTTAAAATCGGTCCCTGTTGTTTTTACCCTTCCAGCAATGCTAAGTTCTTGTTCTGAGGATGAAGAAGAAAACGATGTTTCAGCTGCTGATAAATCAGTAATTGTTGTAGGAGCAGGAATATCAGGACTTGCTGCTGCCAAAAAACTGAAAGAAAAAGGGTTTAACGTAACAGTTTTAGAAGCTCAGGACAAAGTTGGTGGTAGATTAAGAACGGACAGAAGTCTTGGAATTGCATTTGATGAAGGAGCGAGTTGGATTCACGGACCGAATGGAAATCCCATAACACCCTTGGCTCAGCAAGCAGGTGCTACAACGTTTTTGACAAATGATGAAAGTCTGAAAGTCTATGATGTGAATGGAACTTTATACTCATCAAATTATCTAGATGCTCAATATGCAGAATTTGAAAATGCCATTGAAGCTATTCGTAATGCAGGTTCCGTATCTGAAAGTTTTGAATCAGTATTTGAACGACTTTATCCTTCAAAAGTGAACGATTCGTTGTGGATTTTTATGCTCTCTGCTTATTTAGAATTTAATACCGGTGCAGATATTTCACTGCTTTCTTCCAAATATTTTGATGATGACGAGCAGTATTCCGGTGCAGATCTTTTAATAACTAACGGTTATGATAAATTAGCTGAATATTTGGCGATTGATTTAACAGTTCGATTAAATCAAAAAGTAACAGAGATAAACTATTCGAGTTCGAAAGTGCTTGTAGTGACAAATGAAGGCACATATGAAACTGATTATGTAATTGTTGCCGTTCCACTTGGCGTGTTAAAAATGAATCATATTCAATTCACTCCTGAGCTACCTTCTGTTATTTCAGGCGCAATCAATCGCTTGAAAATGGGAAATGTGAATAAATTTCTGTTGACTTGGGATACCGCATTTTGGGAAAACAATGTTCAATATGTGGGATTTACACCAGAGGAAAAAGGAAAATTCAATTATTTTCTGAATTTAAACACGTTTAGTGCAACGGCAAATAGCTTAATGACCTTTGCCTTTGGTGAATATGCTGATCAGTCCGAATTGCTAAGTGATGCCGAAATCATAGATGAAATAATGAATCATTTAAAAAAGATCTATGGAAGCACCATTCCAAATCCAAAATCAATGCTCAGAACAAAGTGGGCAGAAAATGAGTTTACCTATGGAGCCTATTCATTCGCTACCAATGGAACCACAAGTCAAGATTTCGAAGCACTTACTTCAGTCGTTGATAACAAAGTCTACTTTGCAGGAGAACATACGAATATGGATTATCGTGGAACAGTTCACGGAGCTTATTTAAGTGGAGTGAGCCAAGCCGAAAAAATAATTGATTCATTGTAGGCTAAGTTCTTAATTCTTTTCCATCGTTGTATAAGTCAAACTAAACTCAGATGTGGTATTCGTTTGCGTTTTTTTCTTCTTAATCATCCCTCTAGTTTTTGTAACTACAAGATCAGGATTTGTGCCGATTACAGGGTAGCCAGAATCATTAATATAAAAATCGGGAACACGATCTACAATATCATCTGATGAGGCAAAAACCTGCAAAATTTCTGTTCCAAAAGGAGCTTCGATTTCAAACTCACCTAAACTAATCCATTTATTAGCGTCATCTGCATTTATAAAAAGTACAAAATCACGCTTACTGCCATCTCCATTAATAGGAAGTAAATAGGAAAAACGACTTCCAGAATTATTTACATGACCCATGATATAGAGATAACCCGGTTTATTCATTTTTACAAATAATTCAACTTTATCTTGATTGTAGAAAAGTAAATTCGTTTTCCCAATGGAAGTTCTTAATTCTGGGCGAAGTTCATTATTTAGTACCAATCCTTGAGAAATCAAACTTTCTAAATCCGCGGATTCTGGTTTAAAGCGTAAGCCTTCATAAGCTGATGGCAAAAAGCGAAAGGAGGCAGATTTGACATTTTTCTGCTCTTTATCGACGGTTTTTAAATTGAGTTCAATTCTATCCTCTAGAATGGAATAGGATCCAGTTATCAAAAAAGTAGCTTTATCTAAAGAAGTGGTGGTTGGTAAAGAAGCCATCATTCGTTGGCGAAGAGTAGCTGCAAACGGAGTGATTTCCTTCGAATTACTTACTTCCGGTGCATAAATGTAGTACGAATTTTCCTTAAATAATCGTTTGATGAAGGCTGAGAATTCATTTAAGGAAGAAATATTTCCTGCTTTTTCATCATATCGTTTCTGGATTTCAGAAACTGAAATTGGAAAATCATCGGCCGATTCGCTAAAATGGGTTAATACAACACGATATTGACTATAATTTTCAGACAAAGTTAACAAACGGCTCAAATCATTTAAATCTTGAGAACTGCTAAGTTTTTTGGCTTCATTTTGAATCTGAATAATTTCATTTTTATATAGATCCGTTACGGATGGATTAAGTACAGCCAAACATTCAAACTCATTCTTTACATTTTTGTACGTAAAAGTTGCCCCTAAAATAGGAAGCTGCGTTTTGGTCAAAACCTGACGAATATAATCCTCACTAAATCCTTTTCCGGTTATTTCAGTAACTGTTCTGCCCGATGTTGACTGAACCTGAACAGAAATTTGTGAAGAAACATCAGCAAGCGCTTCATTTCTAGCTTGTTCTTGACTAAACCCAAATCCCACACCTTTTACTTGTGAAAATCCTAAATGATGTTCAAAAATCAGAATTAGGGAAAGGAACATTAATTTCTTGACACTTCGTAACATATTGTATTTGTTTCGTTTAAATTCAGTTTAATTTTTTGCCCAAATTGAATTGTTTGAACAGAAAGTACTAAAAATTTTAAAATAGAAATCACAAAAATTTACATCCTTAAATAAATTGTTGCTTTGGATATTAAAATCTTCTTATCTTTTAAACAGATAAATTACTCTTATGGGTGATTGTTGGTTCGTCTTTGTTTTACAAAAAGGGTATTAAGGCTAAATTTTGTTTAAAAAGAATGCTAAAAATCACAAATGGGAAGGCTTACAGGAACTTTATAATTTTTACTATGCTGCAAATACATCTCTTTAAATATCAATTATTTAATCACGTATTGAACTATAATGATGCGAATGTAAAAACGCGT